>OKWN01000018.1_pt1 | contig 225174 bp, 226 predicted proteins | sample 1607151 | NCBI WGS metagenome assembly OKWN01 (sample SAMN07501046, study PRJEB24779) | human gut metagenome | isolation source: stool | host: human infant | place: USA: Pittsburgh, PA | reverse complement strand
CTGGGTAGCTATGTAGGGAAGGGATAAACGCTGAAAGCATCTAAGTGTGAAGCCCACCTCAAGATGAGATTTCCCATTTCTTTAAGAAAGTAAGATCCCTGAGAGATGATCAGGTAGATAGGTCAGGAGTGGAAGTACAGTGATGTATGGAGCGGACTGATACTAATCGATCGAGGACTTAACCAATTGGTTAAAAGAAAAGAACTCGGAAAAAAACTTATATGACTTCAAATCCAGTTTTGAGTGAACAAAATTTACTCAATAAAAGATAACACCACAGTGTGGTGGCGATAGCGAGAAGGATACACCTGTAACCATGCCGAACACAGAAGTTAAGCTTCTTAGCGCCGATTGTAGTGAGGGGTTGCCCCTTGTGAGAGTAGGACGTCGCCACGCAAAGGTAACAAGATGAACTAGAAATAGTTCATCTTTTTTTTGTTTAAATCTTTTACTAAATTGAACTAATAGAGTCTTCTATGAATATCGAAGTTAGTTTTCACCTACTTCGTTTTTTTATAGTTGGTTATTATAAAATAACGATATAATTGATTTTGATACAATACACGTTTATTTATAAATCAAAAATATAGAGAACAGTATACAAATGTCCGTTCCTATTCTTAAAATGATTCTTATACTTACTTAAATTAGGTATAATTAGTATATGTTTTGTGAGAAATTTAGACTTATAATCAGCAGTGAATGTATAATTAACGTATAGGAGACATGGATGAAATGAAACTAATTGGTATAGATTTAGACGGTACTCTTTTGAATTCTGACCAGAGCATTAGTCAAAAAAATGCAAGAACAATGCAACATTTACCTAAAGACTGTTTTCCATTCATTTGTTCTGGAAGAGAAGTAGAAGACATTAATAATATTCTCAAAAAATCTGGTTTAATGGTTCCAGCAGTAGGATTAAATGGTTCTGTTGGATTTGATGGAGAAAAAAAGATATTTGAGTCTTTTTTCGATAAAAAGGATGTAAAAAAAATTGATTCTGTCATATCGAAATTTCCAACTAAAATATATACGAATCTCGGAAGTTATGAATCGCAGAACTATAAAAATAAAATGAAAAAAATCTTTCACGAGGTAGGTAGTGAATTTTCTGTCAAGGAGTTGAACTATGAGCTTGAGTATGAAAAATCTATTTGTTCTATTCCTTATAATAATATTGAAGAAATTATAGAAAAGGATGATATCAGCATTTACAAATTTTTTATTTTTATTCCCAATCGTCAATTGAAAGCGAATATATTTAACCGTTTGAAAAAGATGCTAAATGTGACTGTTACTGAATCAGCACCTGTAAACATTGAAATCGTGCCTCAAAATGTATCGAAAGGCACGGTGTTTGATCGTTTGGAATCAATCTACAATTTAAAAAAACCTTTGAGAATCGCGATCGGAGATAGTTTAAATGACTTATCTATGTTTGAGAGTGCAGATATTAGTTTTGCAATGGGAAATAGTCATCAAGAGATCATGAAAAAAGCTGATTATATTACCGTTTCAAACGATAAAGACGGAGTATCTCAAGCTTTTGAAAGAATTCTTACCATATAAACTAATTTAGGGAGTATAGAATATAAATATTTAGGATTGTGACAAAAATCATGTCACAATCTTTTTTCGAATAAACTCATTTTTTGAAGCCAGCCATTTATCGTAATTTCTTTGCATAATACGAACAAATTTTCGGTTATTGATGAAAAAAAACATTGAAAATGGTATGATAAAAGAAAAAGAGGAGGGAATTTTTAATGGTGAAATTTATCCATGCGGCAGATTTACATATGGATCGGTCATTTGAAGGACTGACAACTCTAGATAAAACTGTACAGGAAAAACTATTGAAGACGAATCTGACCGTTTTATCAAATATCATTGAACAGGCAATAATAAATAACGTTGATTTTGTTTTACTTGCAGGAGATAATTTTCATCAAAATCGTCCTTCATTAAAAATACAGAAACATTTTTCAGAACAGATGAAACGGTTAGAAAAAAACCATATACCTGTATTTATAATATTCGGAAATCATGATTTCTATCAAAAAGAGCGGTATTGGTTCTCCTTTCCTAAAAATGTCCATTTATTTACATCCGAAACGGTAGAGACAAAAAAAATAACGATAAAAAGTGGCGAAACTGTCTCTCTCAGTGGATTCAGTTATCGACAACCATGGATTCAAAAAGACAAAGTGATGGAATTTCCTTCTAGAGAACTCACAGATTACCATATTGGTTTGTATCATGGGGAACCTGGTACCTCGCAAAAAGGGAACTATGCCCCTTTCCAACCTTCAAAAATGCAAGAAAAAGGATACGATTATTGGGCTTTGGGGCATATCCATGTGCCAACAGTTTTAAATGAAAAGCAAACCATCGTTTATCCAGGTGCGCCTCAAGGACACACTAAAAAAGAACAAACTTCTACGTCCATTCTACTTGTTGAATTAAGTAAAGGCAGTTGTCAAATACATCCGATTAAAGTAGCAGAGGTCTATTGGAAGACAAAGGAAATATCATTGAGGCAAGCGAAAACGACAAAAGAGGTCATTGTTCATATTCGTCAGCAACTTTCAAAAGTAGAAGATGGGTTTAGTTTAATTGAGATAAAATTAAAAGATTATGACCATCTCAATACAGATGTTCTAGAGAGAATACAATCAGGAGAGTTATTAGATTATCTGTTAGAGGAATTTTCAGATAGGATAAGGGATTTATTTATTTGGCGTATTTCTCTCATGGAGGATACTTTTTATGCGAAGATTCCACTTGCTGCTTCTGCTAAATTGATGGAACAGCTATTTCAATACTATCAGACACCTCAAGATTTCCAACAAATTTTAAATGAAGTATATAGTCACCAAGAAGCGGCTAAAATATTGAGCGAACTGCCGGAATATCAAGAAGAAACACTTGAAAAAGCCAAGCAGCTACTTAATCAAGATTTTTTATTTGAGGAGGATCAGGAATGAAGATTTTAAGGATCGAGATTGCTGCTTTTGGAAAATGGCGTCAAAAAAGTTTTGATTTTTATTCAGGCAATCAGCTGATCTATGGGGGAAACGAAGCAGGAAAATCAACGATTTATCAATTTATCCAAGCCATCTTATTTGGATTCCCTTCAAAAGGCCGTAAAAAAAAGGATTATACACCAAAAGACGGCTCAGCCTATGGCGGCAAAATATGGCTTATACATCCTGTATACGGTGAGTTTGCTGTCGAGCGCTGTAAACAGCAAAATCGTGGAAAATCGAAGGTATGGCTGGGGAACCAAGTTGGAAGTGATGAATTACTAGAAAAACTGATTGCACCTTTGACGAAAGAGTTATTCCAGCAGGTATTTACTTTCCAGCAAGAACAGTTGATGGAACTAGATCACTTGAGAGAAAAAGAGCTACATGATGCACTGATTTCTTTAGGGATTACGGGCAGTTCTCAAGTATTCCAAAAAAGACAAGAATATTATCAGAAAGCACAACAGTTATTCAAGAAAAAAGGCCAAAAACTGCTGATCAATCAAAAATTAAATGAATGGAAAGAGCTTCAAGAAAAAATCCATCTAAAACAAGAACAGGAAGCTTATTTTGGCAAGTTGATCCAACAAGAACAGGAATACGAGTCGCAACAGCAACAGTTACTGGAACAACTACATGAGGCGAATAAACAATTTGCACTAGCCAGACAGCAAGAACTCAATTTTTCTTTATATGAAGAATGGCAATCCCTCAAAAAAAACATCGCCACAGGTCTTCCTGATGAACAACTTCTTCTTGATCTGGAGTCTTTTTCCAAACGGTATCAGCAAACAAATGAGCGTTTAGAAGAATTAGAAGCAACTCTGGAAAAGCATAGCGGGATGGATCAGCAGTCAGCTAGATATTATTTTTATTTAGAGCAGGAGCAAGAACTAAAAGACCTCCAACAACTCCAGTTTACAACGGAACAATTAAGCGAAGAATGGCAAAGACTTCAAATAGAGACTAGAGAAACAAATTCAGAATTGAAGATTTTGGAACAAAGATGGCAGTGGCAGAAAAATCCGTTACCGGAAGAATTTTTATATGAAGAAGAGTGGAAGAATCTTCTGGCTGAAGAAAGAAGGATTGCTGATCTAGAAAGCCAGATTTCTGTGCGTCTCCAGATAGCTAAAGAACAGCAAAAAATGATCGAAGCAGAAGTGAATGAGTTGGAAGAGACTTATCCAGCATTATTACAAAATCAGTCAGAGATAGCACCAACCCCTTCATCTAAACCCTATATGCTAATTGCTGGCGGAGCAATAATCATTGCAGGTATATTTGTACCAATGCCCTTAAAAGTGGTCTTTTTATTGATTGGTGCAGGCATGGTGGGCTATTTCTTCTACAAACAGCAACCAAAGGTCAAACTTAAAAATGATTTCTCAGAAATAAAAGGAATGTGGCAAGAAAAACTAGGTCAGCTTGATTTAGCTTTAGCCCAATTAGCAGAAGCAGAAGAAAAACAAAAGAGAATCGAAGAAGAAAAACAGATTCTTCAGCAAGAAGTATATCGTTTTGCTGATCATCGGCACTTAGGAAAGATGGATACACTCAAACTCATGAAAGAATATGGGCAAGAAGTCATAGATTATCAGAAATTGTATGGCGTATTTGTGCGGAAACATAAAAGAGAGCAGGAAATCCAAGAAAAACTACAACAGATCGATCAGAAATTTGAGTTTGTTAAAGAATGGCTACCCATACAAGATAAGACGATCTCAGAAAAAATGGCTATGCTTTCCCGTTTTATCCAAGAAATGGAACAGATGAAATTTGCCAGAAGCTATCAGCAAAATACTTTATTGAAGCAAGAAATCAATCAATTGAAAAAGAAACAAAAAGTATGGATACAAGAATACAGCGAACAATTGAGCCAAGCTGGATTATCTTATCCTTCGGAAGTACCTGTCTTTTTACAAAAAGCCAAACAAGCCGAACAGCAGATGAAAAGGTACAATGAACTGTCAGAAATGCTTCGTCCACTGTTTCCTGAAGAACTGACGAAAGAGAAATTATCTGTAAGACTGCGGCAACTGAAAGAAAAACAAGGCCAACTACAGCAAGAAGAAAAAGAAGCAAGTGAAAATCGGCAACGACTCCAACTTCAAGTAGAAGAGCTGCAAAGAGACGGCACATTGGACGAACTCTATCAACAAGCTAGCCGACAAAAAGCAAAATTGCAGGAATTGCTGGAGGAATGGGGCGCATTTGAAATCGCAGGGACATTCTTAGGCGATCTTTCAACAGAGATGAGTGAGAGACAATTACCTCAGTTGTTAAAAGCAGCGGGTGATTATTTAGGTATTTTAACAAAAGGAAATTATCAGAAGATATTACTGAAAAACGATACACTGACTTTAACAGACGGATATACAGACTTTCCAATCTATGAGTTGTCTACAGGTACGAAAGATCAGCTGATTATGGCGATGAGGTTTGCTTACCTCTCGTTAGAAGCCAATCGTTCGATATGCCCGATCATCATAGATGATGGCTGGCTTCATTATGATCATCAGCGAAAGTATCAATTAGCTGAACTTTTAGCTAAATTTGGAGAAAAGTATCAAATAATTTGTTTTTCTTCTGATAAAGAAATGGTAAGCTATTACCATGAGATGAACCAAACCGTAAAACAATTAGAAGGAGCAAATAATGAAAAAAATTCGTGATTTAGTAATCGATGAGCAGTTTGAGCAATTTGTCCTGATCAAAAGTGCAGATGTAAGAATCGCTAAAAACGGAAAAAAATTTATTGCTTTTACTTTCCAAGATACTTCAGGTACCATCGATGGCAAGTACTGGGATGCTTCGGAAGAGGAAATCAATAAATTTACAGCTGGCACAGTCGTTTTTCTAAACGGTAAAAGAGAGGTTTATCAAGGGAACCCGCAAGTAAAGATTCTTCACATGCGTTTAACAAGGATGGATGAGCCAGGGGAACCTAGTTTATACATGGAAAGAGCCCCTTTGAAGAAAGAAGAAATGGAAGAAGAAATCAATCAATTATTATTTGAAATCACAAATGCACATTGGAATCGGATCGTTCGCTATCTACTCAATAAATACCAAAAACAATTTTTTGAGTTTCCGGCAGCCAAAAGAAACCATCATGCATTTGCCAGTGGATTAGCTTATCATACTTTGACAATGCTTCACTTAGGAAAATCAATTGCCGATGAATATCCTGAGTTGAATCGACCATTATTATATGCGGGTATCATTTTGCATGATTTAGGAAAGGTGATCGAACTTTCCGGTCCTATGTCGACAGAATATACGCTTGCAGGGAATTTAATCGGTCATTTGGTATTGATTGACGAAGAAATAACTAAAGCCTGTCTTGCGCTGAAAATCAGCGAAGCTGACGAAGACGTTCTCGTATTACGACATATGGTTTTAGCACATCACGGCCTATTAGAATATGGTTCACCTGTACGTCCAAGAATAATGGAAGCAGAAATATTACATCAAATCGACAATATTGATGCTTCCATGCAGATGATGTTGACTTCGATTCGTCAAACAGAACCAGGAAAATACACAGATCGGATTTTCGGTATGGACAACCGAAGTTTCTATGTACCAAAAGATTTATAGCAAAAATTTATTTTTTTCATTCAAAACAAAAAAGCGAGACATAAGTCTTCGCTTTTTTTGTTTTCTTTTATTTTGATGAATCAGTTGTTTCTTCAGTTGAAGATTCTTTTGTTGAATCAGTTGATTTTGTGTCAGAGCTCTTTGTTGAAGATGTGGCTTCACTTGAGTCCTTCGTACTTGATGAAGTTGTTGTGAATGCACTCAACACATTTTCAAAGGCATCATCTTTGATTTTTACATTTGCATCTTTTAATTCTTCACCGATTACTTTAGTCGTGAATGTATTATCACTTAATTTTGTTTCAGTAGCGATTTCTTTTAATTGATCTTTGTATTTATCCATGTCGTTGCCTTTATTTTGGTTTTTCACCATTTTGACAACATAGTATTCTGTTGCATAAGAAGTAGTATTTGTTGCAGTAATAACGTCAGAGACTTCGCCGTCTTTCAATTTGAAAGCTGCTTCTTTTACTTCTGCAGGAATGGTTGTTGTCGTCGAGTCGAATTTGACTTTACCGCCATCTTCTTTTGTCTCTGAATCAGTCGATTTGTCTTTGGCTAATTTAGAGAAATCATCCCCATCGTCCGCTGATTTTTTTACATCTTTGGCTTCATCTTCACTTGATAATTTGATGATTTGTGCTTCTACTTCTGGATGGAAAGATTCCCAAGCAGTTTTCAAATCATCATCTGTAATATCTACATGAGCCTTCAAACCAGCTTCAAAAGCTAGATTATTACGGATATATTCTTTATAAGAATCTTTCGTATACCCAGCAGTTTCTAATTGTGATTCAAAAGTATCACCTAAAGATTTCGCTTGTTTGTCGTATTCTGCATCCACTTGTTTATCTGTTACTTTATCGCCGTATTTGTTATTGAATACTTTATAGATGATCATCCGTTGTACTAATGATTGGTTCGATGATTCGAGCTTTGCTTCATCGTAGAAATCAGATACAGTGATCGTTCCGCCTTTCATCGTTGCGATATCTTTATTGGTATCGCCTGAACAAGCCGCTAGAGTTAAAACAGCCAACGCACTAGTAGCTGCCAAAATAATTGATTTTTTTTTCATTAATGTTTGCACTCCTGTAATTAGTTATTATTTTTTATATATTAACTATACCATATCCCATGCCCTTTAAAAGCGTTCTCGTGATAGTTTCAAACAAAATTCAAAATTTCATCACATTCCTAGGAAATGTGCAATTATTCCTCTATTAGAGAGTCGTATCTGTTGAGAAAATGATCATTATTGTATTTGATCAGGATACTCAGGCAGATCAGCTGTTAGTTTTTCTACTTGTTCATTGATTTGGGCGATACGTGGTTCGGCCTGGAATTTAAAATCTTCGATATCTTTTTTGATGGCTTCTTGGAAAGCGGGAATCACAGATTCAGCTGTTTCTTTTGTCTCAATCAATGCGCTTTTAAAATGATCCAAGCTGTTATTTAAATCGTTTGTCAGAGTGGTTGCTTCTTCCAGTTCTTCAATCAGTTTTTTTCTTGTTTCGTTCCCACTCCTAGGTGCAAATAACAGACCTCCGACAGTTCCAGCAGCAGCTCCGAATAACAGTCCTTTGAAAAAGTTTTTAATCATCGCTGTGCACCTGCTTTACGATTGTTTCTTGAATAGCTTTTAGTTCTTCTGGTCCATAACTGTCTTGATGGTTGCCAAAGTGGATAGAAAAATCGTCCTCTTTGCTATAGCGAGGAACTAAATGGATATGTGAATGAAAAACAGATTGATAAGCTAATTCACGGTTGTTATTCAAGATATTAAGACCTTTCATTTCTGGAAAAGCTTTTTCTAATGCTTGAGCAATCTTAGGCACACGTGAAAAAACTTCTCCTGCAAGTTCAGGATCATATTCAAAAATATCTGCTACATGACGTTTAGGGACAACTAACGTGTGTCCTTTCGTTGCTTGAGAAATGTCTAAAAAAGCATAGACTTTGTCGTCTTCATAAATTTTATAGCTTGGGATTTCTTGATTGATGATTTTGCAAAAAATACAGTTTTCCATAAAAAACATCCTTTCCATAAAGAATAAATACTTCAGCTTAACTTTACCATAAGTTAAAGCCATTGTAAGGAAAAAAACAAAATACCGTCATTTTCTTCGTGGTATAATAAATAAAAATAAATGGCGGAGGAAAAAGAATGAGTTTAATTATCGATCATGTCACAGGAGGGTATGGCCATCTCCCTGTGTTAAAAGACATCAGTTTCAACGTACAGCCTGGAGAGATAGTAGGATTGATCGGGCTGAACGGAGCAGGGAAAAGTACAACCATCAAGCACATTATCGGTCTGTTGGAACCTTCAAAGGGAACGATAGAAATCAATCATCTATCTTTAAAGAAAAATACAGAAGAATATCGTAAACAAATTGGGTATATTCCAGAGACGCCTTCTTTATATGAAGAATTGACTTTGAGGGAACATATCGAAGTCACTGCGATGGCCTATGATATACCTATGGATACAGCAATGAAAAGAGCTGAAAAGCTGTTGGAGACTTTCCGTTTGTCTAATCGCCTTGACTGGTTTCCGGCTAATTTTTCAAAAGGGATGAAGCAGAAAGTGATGATCTTATGCGCCTTTTTGATCGAGCCTTCTTTATATATCATTGATGAACCATTCTTAGGATTGGACCCACTAGCTATCAATGCGCTGCTTGAATTGATGGTAGAGATGAAAAAAGAAGGAGCCGGTATTTTGATGTCTACGCATATTTTAGCTACTGCAGAAAAATACTGTGACCGTTTTGTGGTCTTACATAACGGAGAGATACGAGCAGATGGGACCCTTGAGATGTTGAGAAAAGAATTTCATCTGCCGGATTCTTCTTTGGACGAAATCTATATCGCTTTAACAAAGGAGCAGGCACATGAGTAGTTTTTTTCAAAAACGTTTAGCAAGGCATCAAAAGAAAATGATGAAATATATGCGCTATGTGTTGAACGATCATTTTGTTTTAGTTTGTCTTTTCTTAATTGGTGGCGTGGGATTGTACTATTCTAGCTGGTTGAAAACCTTGCATCCGCCTTTTGCACTTGGGGGGATGATAATCTCTGTATTTTGGATGCTCTGTTTATTTGTAGGCAAGATGGCTACTTTTGCGGAGGCAGCAGATATTGTTTTTTTACTTCCGAAAGAAAAAGAAATGCAGACCTATTTGGAACGAGCTTTTCGCTATTCTTGCATTTTTCCGATGATCCTTTTGATATTGGCATGCGGATTTGCTATGCCATTAGTGGTGGTTAGTACTCAGCAAGTCTTTTCGATGTTTTTCGTCTATCTGATCATATTATGGAGTTTGAAATTCAGTCATCTGCAAATCAAGCGAGCAGAATTGTTTCGGCTAGATCAACAGGTCATTCGTTATTGGAAAACAGGTTGGTTACTTTCTTCTATGCTCATTTTGCTTCTTTCATTTTATTGGCTGGTCTGGGCAGGGGTAGCAGGTGCATTGGTACAGGCAAGTCTATATTACTGGTTTTTGTGGAAGCAACAGGAAAAAGGATTGGATTGGGAGAAAATGGTGCACGCAGAAGAACAAAGGTTGCATCAAATCTATCAATTTATTAATTTATTCACCGATGTTCCTGAAATTACGGCAAAGGTAAAAAGAAGACGCTACTTGGATCCTCTATTGACTCATATTAAGAGAGAATCAAAAAACACTTATCTTTACTTGTTTGCAAGAAGATTGGCAAGAGGTTCTGATTTTAGTGGTCTTTATTTCCGGTTAGTAATTATAGGTGGGCTATTGATTTTCGGAGTGATCGACTTTTATTTTAGTCTGATAATCGGTTCTTTATTTTTATATTTGATCGGGTTCCAATTGTTGCCTTTAGCGAGCCAGTTCCGCTATATGGTGCTCGTTCAGCTTTATCCGATCCATGAGAATCAGAAGAAGCAGGCGATCCAGTATCTGCTCACATGGGTATTAGTTATCGCATCGGTTATCTTTGGGTTGATTGCTGCAGTCGTATTGGATGGTCAGCAGCGATGGGTTCCGCTAGCGGCTTATTTGATTATTACGGGTCTCTTTGTTAAACTATATGTACCAACTCGTTTGAAGAAGATGTCAGACTGAAAACAAAGCTGTGTAGGTTAAAAATGAACTGAAAAATAGAGCGTTGACAGTAAGAATGCTGTTCGTTCTATTTTTTTTTTGAGAAAAGTCGGTTTTTTGAATGGCAAATAAATGAAAAAGAACGTATATGTGCTTGACGTGTAGTGATCAGGCGACTAGAATAATAAGTACTGCAAAACAAAGAGTAAGAGGACGGGAGAATGCATGATGGAGTTTCAGTTAGACCAAGAGTGGCGGTTACGTCCCATCAAAGGCGATACAGGAAAAACATACATAGGCATGCGTGATGAAGACAAAGTCTTTATTAAACGAAACACGACTCCGATGTTGGCTGCTCTTTCAAGGGAAGGAATTACACCAAAACTTGTTTGGACAAAACGAACGGGGAATGGCGATACCTTGACAGCACAAGAATGGCTAGAAGGCCGCTTGCTAACTCCTAATGAGATTGGTCAAAGAAATGACGTAATTGATGTTTTGTACCATTTACATCATTCAAATTCTCTTAAAACCATGCTGACCCGTATCGGCGGACGTGTTATGACGCCGGAGAAGATGTTGCAAAAATATGAAAAAGAATTACCAGAAGAACTCCAGAAAAATCAATTTCTGCAAATCGTCCATCGATTTCTTCGTGAGCAGATCCCGCCGATAGATAAGGAAAATCTATCAGTAGTGCATGGAGATGTAAATCATCGAAATTGGTTAGTATGTAAAAATTATTTATATCTCGTGGATTGGGATTCAATCATGTTTGCAGACCCTGCGGTAGATATTGCAACGATTTTAGGAAATTATGTGCCTCTATCCAGTTGGAATCAATGGCTGATCAGTTATGGCATACGTCCGACTGACGAAATGCTTGAAAAGTTTCACTGGTATGCGGCCATGAATTTGCTCCAAGAAATCACTAGATACTGCAAACGTGAAGATCATCGACGAATGAACGAAGAAATTTTACAATTAAAACGAATTTTCAGTGGCTGAGGTTTGGCCCAAACTCTGCGGAGATTTGGCCAGACCTTTTTAATTAGAGAAAGGAATGGAGATAAATAATGCGTGTCCGAAATCGTCCGGGAGCAGCGGAAATGCTAGCGGCTCACCCGAATTTTGTAATTAGTGATCCAACATTGTGGAAGGGAAAATGGAATGAATTGTTTGGAAACGATCATCCAATCCACATTGAGATTGGAATGGGGAAAGGCCAGTTCATTACTGGAATGGCAAAAGCCCATCCTGAAATCAATTATATTGGAGTAGAAATGCAAGTAAGTGTTGTTTCTATAGCATTAGACAAGTTGATCGAACAACCGCTTCCTAACCTGAAGCTTCTGCATGTGGATGGATCAGCATTGACAGAATATTTCGCTGACAGCGAAGTAGATCAGATCTATCTGAATTTTTCTGATCCATGGCCGAAAAAACGACATGAAAAACGGCGCTTGACATACAAAACTTTTCTTGCTGTAGATGAACAGATCCTTCGCCCAAATGGAGAAATCCATTTCAAAACAGATAATCAAGGATTGTTTGAGTATTCGCTGGCAAGTTTTTCTCAATATGGCATGATCCTCAAACAGGTATGGTTGGATTTGCATCAAAGTCAATTTGAAGGCAATATTATGACGGAGTATGAAGAAAAATTTTCTTCGAAAGGTCAACGTATTTATCGAGTAGAAGCTCGATTTCAAGATAAGGCCAAAAAGAAAAGTCTGTGAATGAACTTTTTACTTTCATAAAAATATAAATCAAATCCCAGAAAACACATTACATCTGTCATGTGCATTTTCTGGGACTTTTTTGATTTAAGATATACCTATTTCCTCGGTTTTCAACAAGGTGGAATCAATTGGAATCGAGAGAATGAAAATAATCCTTTGTCGGTGATCTTCAATTCGGGTATGACAGATAAGGTTAAGAAAGAAAGTGTCAAAAAAGGATCAAAGGTTTTAGCTGCCCCTAGTTGATGTGTTTCAGCTATTAATTCATTCAGCTGTTCATTGACGACCAAAAAAGGTTCCTGTGTCATGATGCCGCCTATCGGTAGAGGAAGACAAGCTATTTCCTTCTGTTTGTTGACAACAGTCATCCCGCCACCTTTTTGAATCAAAAGATTAGCAGCATACAGCATATCCTCATCATTTGTCCCCACGACAACTAGATTATGAGAGTCATGAGCAATCGTTGTCGCTATCGCCCCTTGTTTCAGCTGCAATCCTTTTACGATGCCTAACCCAATATTTCCGGTTTGATGGTGACGCTCGATCACCGCAATCTTTAATTGGTCTTTTTCGATTGAAGGAATGAATCGTTCGCCTTGTCGGTCCACTTTTTCTACCAAATCGTTCGTGACGAGACTATTCGGGATAATTTCGATCACATGGGCTTGCGAAGAAGGGAGAAGCAGCTCTAACGAACGAGGGTGCAATGGTTGAGCATTTAGGTTTGGTAGACAGCATGTATATGGATTTGAATGATCAGCAAATAAATGGTCTTCGAGTTGACCAGATTGGACGACCAATGTTCCCTTATAGAAAACTTCATGAATTGGCAGCTTGGTAAGATCGTCTGTTAAGAAGAAATCAGCTTGATACCCAGGAGCAATCGCACCTAGTGTTTTCAAATCAAAACATTCTGCTGCATTCAATGTTGCCATCTGGATTGCCTGTAATGGATCAATTCCCATTGAAATAGCTTGACGGACGATATGGTCAATTGATCCTTCTTTAACTAAATCATTGATGAGTTTATCATCGGTGACAAAGAAGCATCTTCTTGAATTATCAGGCGTGATCGCCGGTAGTAGCGAGGCCAGATCTTTTGCAACGGTCCCTTCTCGAACCATTAAATACATACCAAGATCCAAACGTTCTTTAGCCTCTTTTGCAGTTGTAGCTTCATGATCCGTCCGAATACCTGCTGCGGGATAAACATTTAATTCTTCCATGCCGATACCAGCTGCATGTCCGTCAATCTTTTTCTTATGCTGGTGCATCAACTGGATCTTTTCTAGGATATCTGCTTCATTATTTGCTACTGCTTGATAGTTCATGACTTCAGCTAAACCTAAAACTTCGGGATTTTGTAAAAAAGGTGCCAGATTTTTGGCATTTAGATTTGCACCATTTGTCTCAAATGGGGTGACAGGTACACAAGAAGGGAGCATAAAGAAAATATTCATAAGCGTTTGTCTTGCGTCTTCTATCATAAATTGAAGACCAGTACTCCCAGCGATGTTTCCTATTTCGTGGGGATCTGTTACTACAGTAGTGACTCCATGAAGCAAGGATACTTTTGAAAATTCACTTGGTGATAAAAGTGAGCTTTCAATATGCACATGGCCATCAATGAATCCTGGTACTAGATATTGCCCATTAGCATTATGTACGCTTTTTCCTTCATATTCACCAATCCCTACGATCATTCCTTCGTAAATCGCTACATCTTTTTCCATGATCTCTTTCGTAAAGACATTGACGATCTTAGCCTGTTTGATCACTAGATCAGCGGGCTTTTTTTTACTTGCTACTTCGATGTATCTCTTTAATGTTGATTCCAATGGAATGCCTCCCAAGATAAATTTTTATAAGTATAACATAAATTCGTTTTTTGCCAATGTTTTTTAATAAATTCATTTTATTTGAAACAAAAAGTTCAAAAAGACGTATGTTTTTTGTGGAGGGGAGAATAATGGAAATAAAACGATTATCCGATCAAATGATAAGTGAAAGTTTCGCCAAACATGCCCAAGACGTATATGTCTTGCCAGCTTCAGAAGTATTTTACATCTATTTTCGCTATGGCAAAAAACGAACATTCTGGAAGGAAGTATCTTCGGCAGATGGCCAGCAATTGATTTCAAGACTTAAGTATTTGGGACAAATGGATATCGGAGAAAAAAGAAAAGCTCAATTAGGTGCATTGACCTATTCTTTAGAAAAACAGAAGGTTCGGTTACGACTGTCTTCTGTAGGAGATTACCTTCAACGAGAAAGCTTAGTGATTCGGCTATTATACGGTATTTCTGAAACACCTCATCGTTGCTTTAATTCTCTAGATTTTGAAACTATTTTGCAGAAAACCTTTAGACGTGGATTATATCTATTCAGCGGACCAGTCGGGTCAGGAAAGACGTCATTGATGTATCGGTTAGCTTTGAAAGAAAAACGGCAAGTAATCACGATTGAAGATCCTGTAGAGATCGAAGAACCATTCTTTCTGCAATTGCAGATCAATCCCAAAATAGCACAGACTTATGACACACTTTTGAAGCTCGCATTACGGCATCGCCCTGATTTGTTGATCATTGGCGAAATAAGAGATGAATCAACTGCACATGCTGCGGTAAGAGCTGCACTAACGGGACATCGGGTATTCGCAACCGTACATGCACGCAATCTTGAAGGTACATTGATCAGAATCCATGAACTAACAAAGAAAAAAGAAGAGCTATCTGAATGTCTAGCTGGAGTCATTTATCAAGAACTTTTGGAAGATGCCGATCACCATCCTTCTGTCTTGTGGAGTTATCAATTTATGGAGGAAGAACCAGTAAAAAAATCATGGGAGGAAAGCTATGAAGAAGCTCAGAAAAAAACTTGGCAGTCAGAACTATTCTAAAGGACTGACAAGAAGCCAGCAAAACCAGTTTGCACAAACCATGGGAGAACTGCTTTTAACTGGTTTTAGTTTGCAAGAATCCCTTTATTTATTACTCACGATCCGTTCGTTCCAGCCTGCTATTTTGGCAAACATCCAACATCAGCTAAAGGAAGGACAACCGTTTAGTGAAGTACTTTCGCAAACAGGGTATGGAGCAGAACAACTGGTACAGATCGAATTAGCTGAACTTCACGGGAATCTGCCGGCAACTTTGTTGGAAATTGCCAAACAGTTTCGTCTGGTCGAAGGATTTCGCAATGATTTGAAAAAGCTGCTTGCCTATCCGATGCTATTGCTCACCTTTTTGCTAGGTATCTTATTTAGTATGCGTTTGCTCGTTTTACCTCAGCTTATTGGTTCAGGGATGGTTATGGAAGAGCATTGGGGGATTCAGCTGATACAAGTCTTTCACTGGTACGTTCTACTATTTATCCTCGTGGTTGCTTTATTGACTTTTCTAGTAAGGTATCGGCTGATGAAATTGTCTCCTATTGATCGGAGTGAATGGATCAGCAGACAATTGGTGATTGGGCCGATATATTCCTTGTATCAATCTGCTTATTTGTCGCTAGAGATTGGCAAACTTTTTCATGAAGGTTTCGAATTAAGGCAAATCATCGTTTGCTTGAAGGAGACGAAACAAGAAAGTCTCCTTCAACACCTTGCTTCCAAGATGATACAAGGATTGGAGGCCGGTATACCATTAGCTGATCAGTTCCAGAATTACCGTTTTCTATCTGAAGAATTCAGCAAGATTATTTTGCAGGGAGAGGCAAAGGGAAATTTAGGGAAAGAGCTGATATTTTACAGCGAATGGACAAGAAAACAGCTTTTCAAACGACTTCAGCACTGGCTGCATTTTATTCAGCCAATCATTTTTTTGGGCGTAGCGGTTTTGATTTTACTGGTTTATGCTGCTGTTTTATTACCTGTTTATGGAAGTATCGAGGAGGTCTTGCCATGAAAAAGAAAAGAACACCTTATTATAGCGGTTTTACATTAATCGAAATGCTGATCGTTTTACTGATCATCAGTGTACTAGTACTGTTGTTTGTCCTCAATTTGTCACGTTATAGGAATCATGTAGACCAAGAAAGTCGTGAAGCAATCATTCAGTTGGTAGACACACAAAAAGAGCTCTACGCGCTTCAAAACAATGGAAGAATCCCTACCGTGGAGGAATTATTGAATGAAGGCTATATCAAACGAGAACATGCAGACATCTACCAGCGACCTTGAAGGTAAAACATTAGCATCAGGATATACGTTGTTTGAGTCACTCTTACTGATTTTATTGCTTACAACAATTCTTTCTTTTCCAGTTCTCGCATTTTCTGCATGGAAGAATGAATTGGCAGTCTATCAATTTTTCAGCCAGTTTGAAAAACGAATCTATACCACTCAAAAAATCGCTATTGTGAACCAAATCCAAACAGGTTTTTATTGGAACAATGACGAAAATCAGATCATTTTTCGTATGTCCCAACCCGATGAAGCGAGCTGGAAAGTATTAGATATTCCTGATGAGATTACCTTGAAACGCCATGCTTCCATCACTTTTGCTGCTGGAACAGGAAATGAAAGTTCACTAAAAGCGTATCAATTTTATTGGGAAGAAAAAGGGCAAACGATTACGTATCAATTCCAGATGGGGAGTGGACGCTATACAAAAAGAATTGAATAGAAAAGGGTTTATTTTATTAGAGTCCCTTACAGCGCTGATGATTGCTTCCGTCTGTGTGTACTTAGTGAGTTTTGGTCAGCTTTTTTTACTTCAGGCAGAAAAGAACAGCGGGGAGGAAATGCTACTTATTCGAATGGTTTACGAAGATACCAAGACACAGCGGATATATCACAAAAGACCAGAGCGAAGTGAAGAAATGATTATGTACGATATCCAAATTATCGAAAATAATGGAGTAATCGAAAAAGTGCTTGTCAATATGGAGAAAGAAGCGATCAATATTGAAAAAACAAGAAATCCCGGCATTTACGCTGATTGAATGTCTAATCGGACTAATGATAGTAAGCAGTATATTGCTGTCATTCAATCTTTTGATCCAGCAAACCATCCAAGTAAGTGACTTTCTGCAGCGTAAAGATCAAAAAGAGTGGCTGATATTTTTAGCACAATTAGAAGAGGAACTTAACAGCAGTCACAATGTTTCCGTGAAAAATCAGCAATTGCATTACACTGTAGAGGATAAACAGTACATCATCGAAAGATATCAGACGATGATACGTAAAAGAAGAACTTCCGGCGGACATCAACCTATGTTAACAAGTATCACTGAGCTTCAATTATTGGAAAAAGAACACACAATTTCTTTTTATGTACACTTTGAAAATGGAGAAGATGGATATGCCATATGGACAAAAAATGATCAATAGAAAATGTTGTAAGGGCTCTATTTTATTTTCTGTGTTGCTTTTATTTCTTTTATGTACGTTTTTATTAACGGCAGCATTAGAAAGCTATCGTTTGTCAATGGATCTGAATATACGAATAAAAAATTATTATATAGCAAAAATAATGAAACAGATGGCTCTATCGGAACAGTCTATACTTGCTGAGAAGTCGGAAGGGATTTTTTACTACACAACGGGATCTGTAACATATCAATGGGTACAACAGTCTCTATTCTTGGAGGTAGAAGTCTCGCCGTTTATCTTTCGATTCATAGAAGAAGTAAAAAATGATACAGATACTGGTACAGAATGAGGAATTGTTCGTGAAAACGCCCTCTTTTCTGTTATAACACTGTTTTTAATAAAAAAATGTTTGCCGTTTCACAAATAAAAAACAGTGAAAACGATTGAAATTTTGTCAATTGTTCGATAGAATTAAACAGGTGAAAAAATTGTTATAATATATCTAGAAATGAGGTGCACCATGTTACCAGAAAAAATGGAACAAGGGTTCAATCAGAACCTGGAAGCTATTCAGCTTTTACAGAATGCATTGGGAACTTCCTTTTTAGAAGCCTATGTCGAAAATGCAGAAAATCTAATAGATGATTATCAAGTACGTGTGGTGGATGGAGTGCCGACAAAAGAGACAGCACAACGGATCACAGCTCTTTATGAAGAGTTGAAAAAACTTTCTTTCGAGCCAGAAGAATGGCGCAGATTGTCTCAACTGCTTTTATTGAAGGGCAACCAGACAGAACATCTGCAGGCGAACCATCAACTCACTCCTGATAGTATCGGTTTTTTATTTGTTTTTCTTATTGAACAACTATACACAAATAAAAAGGAACCAGTTAAGATTCTGGATATTGCGGCAGGAATGGGCAACTTGTTATTAACAGTTCTTTTAAACCTATCGAATGCGGGGTATCAAACAGAAGGATTTGGTGTGGATATTGATGATACATTGTTGGCTGTGGCAGCTTCTACAAGTGATTTGACACAAGCAAATGTTCAATACTTCCATCAAGACGGGTTGCAGGATTTATTAATCGATCCTGTCGATTTTGCAATCAGCGATTTGCCGATCGGTTATTATCCGAATGACGAAAAAGCAAAAGAATTTTTAACAAGTACCGAAGAAGGCCACAGTTATGCACATCATTTATTGCTGGAGCAATCAATGAAATACGTGAAGCCGGATGGTTTTGGTTTGTTTTTGATGCCAAGCGGTTTTTTAGAAACGGATCAAAGCGAAGAAATCAAAAAATGGTTTAAAGAAGAAGGCTATCTTCAAGGAATGATTCAATTGCCAGATGAGTTGTTCCGCAACAAACAATCACAAAAAAGTATTTTGATCTTACAGAAAAAAGGACCACAAGCAAAACAAGTAAAAGAAGTACTGCTTGTGAAACTTGCTTCACTAAAAGAACCAGAGAAGGTGACGGAATTTTTCAACGAGTTTAAAAACTGGAAATCATCTGCTCTGTAATCATTCAACGAGAAGGAGAGTCATATGTCTAAAACAATTGCAATCAATGCTGGGAGTTCAAGTTTGAAGTGGCAATTATATCAAATGCCAGAAGAAACCGTAGTTGCGAAAGGGATCGTCGAACGTATCGGTTTACAAGATTCTATTTTTACGATCAAGTACGGCGATAGTCAAAAATTCGAACAAATCATGGATATCGAAAACCACGAAGTAGCAGTAAAAATGCTGTTAGATCAGTTGATTGAACTGCAAATTTTAAGTTCTTATGATGAAATCACCGGTGTAGGGCACCGTGTTGTTCACGGAGGAGAAACTTATGGGGATTCAGTAGTGATCGATGAGGGAGTAATGGACCGCATTGCTGAATTAGCAGAATTTGCTCCTTTGCATAACCCTGCTAACCTGATGGGAATCAAAGCCTTTAAAAAGATTTTACCTGACATTTTGAGCGTAGCTGTATTCGATACATCTTTTCACTCAACAATGCCAAAGCAAAATTATTTATACAGCTTGCCAGTGTCTTATTACGAAGATTTCAAAGTAAGAAAATATGGCTTCCATGGCACAAGTCATCGTTATGTATCGGAACGTGCAGCAAAATTATTGAACAAACCGATTGAAGAGCTAAAAATCATTACTTGCCACTTAGGAAACGGAGTATCAATCACAGCTGTAAATGGTGGTAAATCCATGGATACTTCTATGGGATTCACGCCATTAGCTGGTGTGACAATGGGTACGCGTTCAGGCGATATCGATCCAGCTGTTCTTCCATACTTAATGGAAAAATTAGAGATTGATATTGATGAAATGATCAATGTTTTGAATAAAAAATCTGGTTTGCTAGGCCTAACAGGATTGTCTAGCGATATGCGTGATCTTGAAAAAAACTATGAAAAAGAACACATTCGTTTAGCTTATGATATCTTCGTGGATCGCATCCGAAAATATATCGGCGGATACGTGACAACGATGAATGGTGTCGATGCAATCGTCTTTACTGCTGGTATCGGCGAAAATGACGGACATGTACGCAATGAAATCATTAAAGGTATGTCTTGGTTTGGCTGTGAAATCGATCCAGCGTTGAATGAATTGCATGGTGAAGAAGTAGATATCTCTACAAAAGAATCAAAAGTAAGAGTATTAGTGATTCCAACAGATGAAGAACTAATGATTGCCCGTGACGTGGAGCGTTTGCGCGGCTAAAAATACACGCGTGTTCTCTTTAGAAAATGGATAATTTTATATCCGTTTTCTAAGAGGACATGCTTTTTTATTTTTTACACAGAAGGATCTGAATATAAAGAAGTGAGTGAATCCAAGTATTCTTTGAATCGTGAGAGGAAAGACGCTCAATAAGCGAATTTATTTTTTGAAGAACAAAAAAAGCTGTGTCCAGACAAGTGATCTTCAAAAGTTTTACTTTTGAGATCCCCTCTGAAACACAGCTTTTCATCAATTAGTCTTTTTTAGGAGGCAATTGGTTTTCTAAATCAGTTCGAACAACAAGCACATCGCAAGCCGCGTTTCTAATAACATATTCAGAAACAGAACCAATAAATAAACGTTCTACAGCATTCAATCCTGTAGCTCCTAACATAATCAAATCTACTTGATTATCTTCTGGGATTTCTTTCGCAATCAGTTGTTTTGGTGAGCCATATTCTACGACAGAGGTTACATTATTCAAGCCAGCTTTCTTTGCGTTGCTTTCATAATCTGCCAATGTTTGCTTTGCCATTTCAGTAGCTTGTTCTGCCAACATTCCATCAAATGATGAAACGGTTTGGAAAGAACGTGTGTCAATGACATGTGCTAATAGAAGTTCTCCGTTATTTCGGATAGCTACATTGACCGCCTTTTTAAAAGCTAATTCAGCTTCATCAGAACCATCCACGGCAACCATGATTTTTTTGTATTGTTGTAACATAAGCATTCACTCCTTAAGTCAATCGTGTTGTACTCTTTTATTGTAGAACACTTTGTGGAAAAAGAGAATTATTTACTGCTTTGGTTCAGCAATTTTTTTTGCAAAGCGGATACTGAAGGTGGCAGAAACGAGAATCACGATCAATAAAAAGATCAAAGCGATGAAGCGTTGATTGAAAAAAGCGGCTAAAATACCCATAACGCCTAAAACAGCATACGCAGCTCCATAAAATTGTAGGAATCCTTGATTTTTGTCATTTTTCTTGATCAATACAAAAAAGATATCCTGTTTATTAAATAAATAATAGCTAACGAATAATAATAGTAAAGTGGCGATAATCATCAAAATCCTAATCATGAACAAATCCTCCAAAATAAGCAACAAATAGAAAAAGCAATTTGCCAAGAGCAAATTGCTTTATTCTTTAAAAGATGGTAATCTCCGTTAATGCCGTTATTTGTCCTGTAGTATTGATCCCGCGAATTCAAGCAGGTGGGTCCCATGGTCGTAGCTTCGAACTACCAAATGATAAGGCATGTTACCAGCAGTGACACAAGACGGGTCCCAAGATATCAATAAAAATGTTCGGTCAACACACAAAGAGGACAATTCGAACATCACAGATTTCCCATCTCTATAGTAGCATATGAATTTAAAAAGAGCAATGAGAGAGCTCGCAGAAATAGAACCGTTTTCTTGTTTAATTTTTTGGGGGATGTTTTTTCCACTCTTTTATGCGGTAATACTGTTGACCTAGCGCCTGTTCATATTTTCCTGTATCCTTTGGCTGGTAATATTGAACATTTTTTAGCCTATCTGGTAAATATTGCTGATCGACCCAAGCATGATCGAAATGATGAGGATACTGATAACCCACACCGCGGTTGAGGGATTTCGCACCTTTGTAATGGCTATCTCTCAAGTGGTCGGGAACATCTCCAGCTTTACCCTCTCGAATATCAGCAAGTGCTGCATCTAATGCCATATAGGCAGAATTGGATTTGGGCGACAAGCAAAGATCAACGACGACATCTGCTAGCGGGATACGTGCCTCAGGTAACCCTAATCGTTCAGCAGCTAATACAGCGTTTACTGTACGCGCAGCAGCAGCAGGATTGCCTAAACCTATATCTTCATAACCGATAACCATCAGGCGACGACAAATACTTGCCAGATCACCTGCTTCAACTAGACGGGCGAGATAATGAAGGGCAGCATCCACATCACTTCCGCGAATCGATTTTTGAAACGCTGAAATAACGTCATAATGAGCATCTCCATTTTTGTCATGGGTAAGAGCTTTTCTTTGGACACATTCTTCGATAATCGACAGAGTAAGATGAATCTTTCCTTCTTTATCTGGAGGAGTCGATCGTGCAGCCAGTTCCAATCCATTCAATGCACTACGCAAATCGCCATTCGTTGCACGCGAAAGGTGAAGAAGAGCCTCTTCATCTAACTGAATTGCTTGTTGACTAAGACCGCGTTCCTTATCCTTTAAGGCATGTTCCACTGCCAACTGGATGTCTTGCTCTATTAATGGCTTGACTTCAAAAATCTGTGTGCGGCTGCGGATCGCTGGATTGATAGTAATATAAGGATTTTCAGTAGTCGCTCCGATCAAGATGATTCGGCCACTTTCTAAATGAGGAAGCAGAAAATCCTGTTTTGTTTTATCTAATCGGTGTACTTCATCCAATAAGAGGATCACAGTACCACTCATTTTAGCTTCTTCCGCTACAACCTGCAGATCTTTTTTTGAATCTGTAGCAGCGTTCAGCATGCGAAATGCATAATTAGTAGAACCGGCAATCGCACTTGCGATACTCGTTTTTCCAGTACCAGGAGGCCCATATAAAATCATGGAAGAGAGCATGCGAGCATCGACCATGCGGCGTATGATTTTTCCTTCACCGACTAGATGCTGCTGACCAACGACTTCATCGATCGTTCGAGGTCGCATGCGATAAGCCAATGGCTGTTGCATAGGATTTTCCTCCTTCTTGTTTTTACGTTCCTTAATTATAACATATTTAGTAATATAGCTAGAAAGAACAGCTTTCTGTTGTTTTGTTTTCATAGCTTATCCAACTAATATTGTGTATGATAAAGTAGGTGAGAAAAATGACGGATAAACAAAAGATAGATGAATTTTTTTGGAATAAAACGACGCCGGAAGTAGCGCGGGATTTATTGGGGATGTATTTGGAGCATGAAACACCAGAAGGAAGATTAGCTGGATATATTGTAGACGCGGAAGCATACCTAGGTCCAGAAGACGAGGCCGCCCATAGCTATGGTTTAAGAAGAACACCACGTGTGCGGGCAATGTATGAAAAACCAGGTACGATCTACCTTTACACGATGCATACTCATCGGATTTTGAACATCATCACTCAGCCAGAAGGGATTCCTCAAGGAGTAATGATACGTGCAATCGAACCAGCTGCAATGATTGAACAAATGAGTAAAAATCGTGGTGGAAAAACTGGTCCAGATATCAGCAACGGTCCTGGAAAATTAGTGGAAGCATTAGCAATTCCTCAAGAACTCTACGGTCAGTCTATAGCAGATAGTTCATTACGTTTAGTTTTTGAGAAAAAGAAGATACCAAAAAAAATCGATGCTTTGCCTAGGATCGGTATCCCGAACAAAGGGGAATGGACAGAAAAGCCGTTGCGTTTTGTTGTGTCTGGCAATCCATATATCTCTTTACAAAGAAAAAACCAAATCGAGGAAGATTGGGGTTGGAGGAAAGAAAATGAAAAAGAAGGATCTATTAACATACTTAGATGAAATAATCGAAAAACAAGTGACGGACTATGATGTGGCTTTAGATTGGGATACAAAAAATCATACGATCGAAATCGTTGTTCGTTTGTTTGCGGAAAATAAAGCACAATTTGAGATTGATGATGCAGAAGGGATTGTTTCGCAAGAACCAATTATCGAATTTGAAGATGGCGTACTCCTTTTTAATCCTCAGAAATCTGTTTTTGATGAACAAAATTATCTAGCAGCAATCCCCTATGAAGGAAAAAAAGGGTTGGCAAAATCAGTAGCTGATTCTTTAGTGGAATATTTGAATGAAGTATTAGCACAAGGGCAAAGTGATTTGCTTGATTTTTTAGATGAAGATGATGACGAAGCTGTATTCGAACTCCATTGGGATAATCAGAAACTAGCAGAGTTAGTAGAAGCAAAACAGCAAAATGAAACAGAGACTTATTTACCGTACCCAAGTTATTAAGGAGTGACAGACATGAAATGGAATGAAGTAAAAGTAGAAACCGAAAGTGAAGCAGTCGAAGCGGTCGCTAATATTTTGATGGAGGCAGGAGCGAGTGGTGTTGCGATTGAAGACTCTTTAGATGTTGAACATTTTAAATCGGATCAATATGGTGAAATTTTAGATAAAAATGATTTTACATCGTTGAAAGAAGGCGCGCTAGTCATGGCTTATTTTCCAGAAACGACTTTTTTACCGGAAATCTTGCCTTTTATCAAAGATCGTATCACGCAATTGCCTGAGTTTGGTCTAGCGATTGGAAAAAACAAAGTAACTGTTAGCGAAGTAGAGGAAAGCAATTGGGCAACAGCATGGAAGAAATATTATCATCCGGTGCGTATTACGCGAATGCTGACGGTTGCGCCAAGCTGGGAAAACTATCAGACAGAAGATCCTCTAGAAAAAATCATCACATTAGATCCAGGTATGGCGTTTGGAACAGGCACCCATCCGACGACTTCTTTGACATTGACAGCACTAGAAACAGTATTGCGTGGTGGCGAAACATTGTTAGATGTTGGAACTGGTTCGGGTGTACTAAGTATTGCAGCAAAATATCTTGGTGCGAAAGATGTCTATGCCTTTGATTTAGACGAAGTAGCCGTTCGTTCAGCGAAAGAAAATATGGATATGAATGAAGTAGCCAAAGATGTCCACGTATCAGCTAATGATCTTTTGAAAGGAATCGAGATTGAAAGTGATGTAATCGTTGCGAACATTTTAGCAAATATCATCTTATTGATGATCCCGGATGCTTGGCGTTTACTAAAACAAACAGGGACATTGATCGTTTCAGGAATCATTGAAGAGAAGAAGCAAATGGTTCTAGATGCTATGATAGAACAAGGATTCATCGTGGATCAAATTTTCCAACAAAAAGACTGGTATGCAATTATTTTGAAAAAACCAGAGGTGGAATAGATGCAGCGATATTTTTTGAAAGAATCGTATGAACCAAAAGACAATTTTATTTTAAAAGGGGAAACCTATCATCACATTGTACGGGTTATGAGAATGGAACCGAAAGATGAAGTTTTTTTGGCATTCAATGATCAGATAGCCGTTGTTGCAGAAATCACAAAAATCACCGAAGATGCTGTTTATCTGAAAGAAATTAAAAAAGAAGAAAACCAAAAGGAATTGCCAAGTTCGATAACCATAGCGAGCGGCTATCCTAAAGGAGAGAAGTTGGATTGGATTATTCAGAAATCCACTGAATTAGGCGCACAAGCTTTTCTTGGGTTTCCGGCATCAGCCTCTGTGGTTAAATGGGATGCAAAGAAACGCATGAAGCGACAACAAAGGCTTGAAAAGATTGCTCAAGAGGCAGCAGAACAATCCCATCGGCAAATCGTGCCCTCAGTAGAGTTACTGGAAACGAAACGTGACTTATTTGAACGGCTAGATGATTATGACGTGGTCTTGGTTGCTTATGAGGAATCAGCAAAGCAAGGCGAAAAATCAAATGTAGCCAAAATTCTTAGTGAAACAAAACCGGGCAGTCGAATCTTAGCTGTCTTTGGACCAGAAGGCGGCTTATCCCACGAGGAAATCAATTATTTCGTAGAACACAAAGGGATACTATGTGGATTAGGACCAAGAATCCTTCGTACAGAAACAGCGCCTCTTTATTTATTAAGTGCTGCTAGCTATCAATGGGAGTTAATGGATCCCTCTCATAGCTAACGTTTTTCAACAATAAAAGAGTATCGACGGAAAGAATTGAAAAAATAGGGAACAATTTGTATAATAGAAACAATTATTTGTACAATGAATACGAAAAATTGTTTGAAAAAGCTTTTTAAAAGCGAACATTTCCGTAAAAAAATGTATAACTTCACGGATTTTGGGGCAACTATCAAACAGATATTTGTCCCGATTCCTGTTTTACCGAAAAAGAAAGGGGGATCGATTCCTGTGCCAAAAGAAGAAATTTTAACGGGTCCCGGTGTCATAAAGCTCGTTAGTCAATATATGGGGCCCGAACATGTAGCATTTGTTGAGAAAGCATGCGAATATGCGACTGCTGCACATGACGGACAGTTTAGAAAATCAGGAGAACCCTACATTATCCATCCTATCCAAGTCGCAGGTATATTAGCAGATTTAAAAATGGACCCCCACACAGTGGCTACTGGCTTCTTGCATGATGTTGTTGAAGATACAGAAGTCACCTTAGAAGATCTGAGAGAAGAATTTGGCGATGATGTCGCTATGTTAGTAGACGGAGTAACCAAATTAGGGAAAATAAAATACAAATCCCACGAAGAGCAGCTAGCAGAAAACCATCGAAAGATGCTGCTGGCAATGGCTCAAGATTTACGCGTTATCATGGTCAAATTAGCTGATAGACTACATAACATGCGTACGTTGAAACATCTGCGGGAAGATAAGCAAAGAAGGATTGCTCAAGAAACTTTAGAAATCTATGCACCTCTTGCACATCGTTTAGGTATCAGCCGAATCAAATGGGAATTAGAAGATACAGCACTTCGTTATCTTAATCCAAAACAGTATTACCGTATCGTTCATTTGATGCAGACGAAGCGAGAAGAACGTGAAAAATACGTGAATGGTACTGTTGAGGATATTCGAGTAGCAACAGAAGAGCTGGGGATTTTTGCAGAGATCTATGGACGGCCAAAACATATTTATTCGATCTATCGTAAAATGAAAGACCAGAAAAAGCAGTTCAACGAAATCTATGACTTGCTAGCTATTCGAGTAATCGTAGACTCAATCAAGGATTGTTATGCTGTATTAGGTGCGATCCACACAAAATGGAAACCAATGCCTGGCAGATTCAAGGACTATATTGCCATGCCGAAAGCTAATATGTACCAATCTTTGCATACTACAGTGATTGGTCCGGCAGGAAATCCAGTAGAAATCCAAATCCGTACACAGGAAATGCATGAAATTGCTGAATTTGGGGTGGCTGCGCACTGGGCGTATAAAGAAGGAAAAAATGAAAAAGTAGAACCAGATGGTATGACGAAACAATTAAGCTGGTTCCATGAGATACTTGAACTCCAAGATGAAAGCTATGATGCCTCTGAATTTATGGAAGGTGTAAAAGGAGATATCTTTAGTGATAAAGTCTATGTCTTCACGCCCAAAGGAGACGTTACTGAGCTGCCAAAAGGATCTGGACCACTGGACTTTGCATACAGTATCCATACAGATATCGGTAATAAAACCACTGGTGCAAAAGTAAATGGCAAAATGGTGCAACTTGATTACAAATTAAAAAACGGGGATATCATAGAAATCATGACTTCTCCAAATTCATTTGGTCCAAGTCGTGACTGGTTGAAATTGGTGGCAACTAGCAAAGCAAGAAATAAGATCAAGCGTTTCTTCAAAGCACAAGATCGGGAAGAAAATGTGATCAAAGGTCACGAGTCTGTGGTCAAGTGTATTACAGATTTAGGGTTTACACCTAAAGATATTTTGACAAAAAACAAACTTCAAGAAGCACTTGATCGTTTTAACTATCAATCAGAAGATGATTTATATGCAGCTGTAGGATATGGGGAAGTCAGTCCTTTGACGATGGCCAATCGTCTGACAGAAAAAGAACGGAAAGAACAAAAAATCGAGCAGCAAAAGCAAGAAGCAGAAGAAATCATGAATCAGCCGAAAAAAGAACCTGAGAAAATGAAAGTACGTCATGAAGGTGGCGTTGTCATTCAAGGGGTAGAAAACTTACTGATTCGTATCAGCCGATGCTGTAATCCGATTCCTGGTGATGATATCGTTGGCTACATCACTAAAGGCAGAGGGATATCCATCCATCGTCGAGATTGTCCGAATGTTCAGCCTGATAAACCAAATGTAGCAGAACGTTTGATTGAAGTCGAATGGGAAGATACATCGAATACACGAAAAGAGTATGATGCAGACTTGGAAATCTACGGCTATAACCGTTCAGGCTTATTGAATGATGTACTTCAAACAGTCAATGCGCTGACGAAAAATCTCAACAGCGTCGAAGCTCGGACGAATAAAGATAAAATGGCGACAATCCATTTGACGGTTGGTATCCAGAATTTGTCCCACCTAAAAAGTATCGTGGATAAAATCAAAGCAGTACCTGATGTCTACAGTGTACGCCGGACGAATGGATAGGAGGGCCAGATATGAGAGCAGTCATTCAACGGGTGAGTCAAGCGGCGGTGTCAGTTGATCAGCAAGAGATTGGAAAAATTGGCTGTGGCCTACTCGTTTTATTAGGTATCCATGAAACAGATACGCCAAAAGATGTGGAATATCTAGTAAAAAAAATCGCACAAATGCGTATTTTTGAAGATGATCAAGGAAAAATGAATATTAGTGTAGAAGACGTAGGAGGACAAATTTTAAGTGTCTCTCAATTCACACTATTTGCGGATACGAAAAAAGGAAATCGACCAAGTTTTGTGGAAGCCGCACGACCAGAAATAGCTATTCCTTTATACGAATCGTTCAATGAAGGAATCAGAAGTCGCGGCATCACAGTCGCTACCGGACAATTCGGAGCAGATATGTCGATTTCTCTCGTCAATGATGGACCTGTAACGATTATTATTGATTCTAAAAACAAATAAAGTCAGTTAGTTTTCATCAATAAGAAATATAAATCAAGTCGTTTAAGTTAGACTGAAAAACTCTAACTTAAGCGACTTTTTTCTCGTCTACAAAAAGCGCTTCTTTTGTCAGCAGTCAGAAAAAAAGTTAAGCTTAAATTATACAAGTTATTTTTAGGAGGTTGCTGAAGATGAAAGAAGTACCAGTAGTAGATGTCAAAATCACGGATCTAAAAAGATTGTATCAAAAGGGATACAACATGTTGGAGGAGTTACGTCATGAAGCAGACGCTCCCGTTGTCAAAGCAAAGATTTTCAATAAAGAAGCTATTGTGATCTACGGATCGTCAGCGGCAAAAATATTTTATGACCCAAGAAATTTCAAACGAAAAGGTGCTATGCCAAAATTAGTGTTGAAGACACTTTTTGGTCAAGGTGGAGTACAGACTTTGGATGGAGCTGCCCATCATCATCGGAAAAATATTTTTATGGATCTGATGACCCCCGAAAGAATGGAAGATTATCATCGTATCTTAGATAAGAACCTGACGCAAGCACTTGAAACACAGCATGGTCAATTTGAATTATTTGATTTAAGCAAGATGGTTTTCTTTACATCGATTTGTGAGTGGGCAGGTATCAATTTATCTTTGCTTTCTAAGGATGAAGTCGAAAAATTAGCAGAATATCAAATCTCCATGATCAGCGGAACGTTTACTTCTCCGATTGATCACATAAAAGGTGTCGAAAATCGCAAGAAATCAGAGAAATGGGCGCAAAGTTTGATTGAGGAAGCTCGGAAAAATCCTGTGGCTGGAAAAGAAAATGTGGCATTGTATGCATTTGCCAATGCCACAGATCTAGACGGACAGCTTTTGCCTCTGGAAGTAGCAGCTGTTGAATTATTGAATATCATCCGTCCGACAGTTGCTTTGACTGTATGGGCGGCGTTGATGGGACACGCGCTTTTCAGCAGACCTGATTTGTACCAACAATTGAAAAACGACTTTTCTACGTTGCAAGATCCGTTCATTCAAGAAATGAGACGCTATTATCCGTTCTTTCCGATGTTACCTGCGATTTCTCTGAAAGAAGTAGAAGTCGATGGTTATCGTATACCAGAAGATAGTTGGGTCATTCTAGATTTATATGGAACAGATCATGATGAACGAACGATTGAAGCACCAGATTCCTTTATGATCAAACGATATTTAGGAAAAGCAAAAGATATTTCATATAAAGAAGAATATGAGATGATTGCACAAGGTGGAGGAGATTTTCGACAAATGCATCGCTGCGCAGGAGAATGGATCACTCTCCACAGCCTACGTGTGTTTTCCGATCAGTTAGTAAACAAGTTTGAATTCTCTGTACCTGAACAAGACTGGACGATCCCATTCAATCAGTTTCCGACTTATCCAAACAGCCGAGCGCTACTTTATAAGAATTAGATTAGTATAAACTTATCGAAAAAAGGAAGATCAGCACTGTTTGATCTTCCTTTTTTCATACTACTATAAGTGGATAAGGTCAATTGCTCAAAATCTGTGAAATGCTTCATCAATGGTTTGATAATCCTCACTGGATAAATGCAAATCTAAAGCTTGGACATTGTCAGAGACTTGCTCTGGACGTTTAGCTCCGGGTATGACTACAGACACTCTCGGATTCTTCATATACCAGGCTAGAACAAGTTGCGCAGGGGTAGCTTGGTATCTTTTAGCAATGGGGCGAAGTATGTCGACAGCGGCTAAAATTTCTTTGAAACGTTCTCCTTGAAAATCCGGATTGCTTTTTCGAGGATCTCCTTCGCTGAATTGTTTTTCCTGACCACGTTCATATTTTCCTGTCAGTAAACCGGAAGCAAGAGGAAAATAGGGGACAAAGCTGATTTTGTTTTTTTCAAGATAAGGAAATAATTCTTTTTCAGCCTGCCGATGGATCAAACTGTATTTATCTTCTACTACATCGACATATCCATCTGTATTCGCTTCTTTCAATTGTTCTAACGTGAAGTTCGATACACCAACTGCTCGGATTTTTCCTGCTTCTTTCAATTCGTGCAATGCAGCAACTGCTTCATTTTTTGGTGTGCTTTTATCCGGAAAGTGGATATAAAAAATGTCAATGTAATCAGTTTGCAGACGTTTCAGTGCGTCTTCCACCGATTGTTTGAGAAACTCGGGTGAATTGTCAAATGTTCGTCCTTTATTTGGCACATGAGCAGCTTTTGTAGCAATGACGATACGTGAACGATCATATTCTTTTTCCTTCAATACCTCACCGATCAGTTCTTCAGAACGGCCGTTTCCATAAGCATAGGCGGTATCGATCAAATTGATTCCGCTATTCAAAGCTGTACGAACCACTTGTTTTCCTGTTTCGTCTTCCAAACCGTCAAAAAGATTGTGTCCCCCAACGGCATTTGCTCCTAGTCCAAGCTGTTCTGCGTAGACTTGTGAATGTCCGATTCTTATTTCTGCCATAGCTGATTCCTCCTTTTTTATCTAGTCTAAAACAAAAGAACAAAAAGCTGAACTAAAACGTTTTTGTGAGGGAAAATAGTCAGATAACTCTTGACTTTGAGATTGGTTTTTAGTAGGTTATAAGTAATATCGAAATGTCAATGAAAGAGCGAGTAAGTTTTTGAAACTTTACAAGAGAGGATCATCAAGGCTGAAAATGATCCAAAGTTTCATTAGCCCAAAGACACTCTGGAGATGGACGAGTGAAAAGCCGTCCCGCGTACGAGCGTTATTCGTAAGAGGAAAGAGAAATCTTTCAAAATTAGGTGGTACCGTGTATGAATTTCATTCACCCTTGTTCATGATGAACAAGGGTGATTTTTTTATTTACATAGCTAAGAAAGGGAGAGAAAACTATGAGTTTCCAAAGACCAAAAGGAACAAATGATATTTTGCCAGGCGAATCAGAAAAATGGCAGTTTGTCGAAGAAACAGCACGTTTATTGTTCAGAGATTATCAGTATAATGAAATGCGTACACCGATTTTTGAACATTATGAAGTGATATCCCGCAGTGTAGGTGATACGACGGATATCGTTTCAAAAGAAATGTATGATTTTTATGACAAAGGGGAACGTCATGTGACGCTTCGACCAGAAGGTACAGCGCCAATCGTTCGTTCTTTTGTTGAGCATAAATTGTTCGGTCCAGAGTATGCAAAACCGTTCAAAACTTTTTATATGGGACCAATGTTTCGCTACGAACGTCCGCAAAAAGGACGGTTACGTCAATTCCATCAGATCGGAGTAGAAGCATTTGGATCAGAGAATCCTGCAACAGATGTGGAGAGCATGGTGATGGCACTCGATTTCTTCAAACAGTTGGGAATCACGCAAATCCGTCTAGTCATCAATTCATTGGGTGATAAAGACACACGTCAAGCCTATCGTCAAGCATTAATCGATTATCTTTTACCTTTTGAAGCAGAGTTGAGTGAAGACTCTAAACGCCGTCTTCACGAAAATCCATTGCGTGTGTTGGATAGTAAGGACAAACGAGATCAAAAATTTGTAGCAGATGCGCCATCTATCTTAGATTATTTAAGCGAACCTGCTCAAAAACATTTTGATACCGTTGTTTCCATGCTGGATGCATTGGCTGTTCCTTATGAAATCGACAGTAACATGGTTCGCGGATTAGATTACTATACGCATACGATTTTTGAAATCATGAGTGACGCACTGAAAATGGGGGCACAAGCAACGATTTGCGCAGGCGGACGTTATGACAATCTAGTGGAAGAACTGGGTGGTCCTTCAACACCTGGCTTTGGATTTGCAATGGGTATCGAGCGATTACTCTTGACTATGGAGGCAGAGGAAGTAGTTATCCCTGCATTTAATGAGTTAGATGCTTATGTGGTCGCACTCGGAGACGAAACAAATATCGAAGCATTGAAAGTGGTCCAAGCGATTCGAAACTTCGGTTTTTCAGCTGACCGCGACTTCATGAACCGTAAAGCAAAAGCACAATTTAAGACAGCAGATAAAGCGAATGCCAAATTAGTATTGGTGATCGGTGAAGATGAGCTTGCTAGCCAAACGATCAATGTCAAAGCAATGGCAAGCCGAAAAGAAAAAAGTTTTCCATTAGAAGAAATATATGAGCATTTTGATGAAGTCTATGATGAAATGACTTTATTCGAGTAGGAGGAAAAAAGAAATGGCACAAAGAACGATTTATTGCGGATTAGTTTCCGAACAACAATTAGAACAAACAGTTACATTAAAAGGATGGGTACAAAAAAGACGAGACCTTGGGGGAGTAATCTTTATCGATCTACGTGATCGCGAAGGAATCGTTCAAATCGTCTTCAATCCTGAAATCAACAAAGAAGCATGGGAAATCGCAGATAAATGCCGCAGTGAATACGTGATCGAAGTAACTGGGATAGTCAGAAGACGCGGTGAAAATGCAGTAAATCCTAAAATGGCCACTGGTGAATTTGAAGTGATTGCAAGTGAAATCGTGATTTTGAATCAAGCAAAAACACCGCCATTTCAAATTGAAGATGATCAAGCAATCAGTGACGAAATACGTTTGAAATATCGTTATTTGGATCTGCGACGTCCCAAAATGACTAAAAACATCAAATTGAGAAATGCGACAACAAAAGCGATTCGTCATTATTTAGACGATAATGACTTTCTAGATATTGAAACACCTTACCTAGGAAAATCTACACCAGAAGGCGCAAGAGACTATTTAGTTCCTTCACGTGTCCATGCTGGACATTTCTATGCGTTGCCGCAATCTCCTCAACTGTTCAAACAATTGCTGATGAATGCTGGGTTCGACCGTTATTATCAAATCGTTCGTTGTTTCCGTGACGAAGATTTACGTGGAGATCGTCAGCCTGAATTTACGCAAGTAGATATTGAAACAACGTTCCTAACAGCAGAAGAAATCCAAACCTACACAGAGGGATTGATTGCGAAGGTAATGAAAGAAGTTCGCGGCATCGAAGTCGCATTGCCATTTCCCCGTATGACCTATGATGAAGCAATGGCTCGCTACGGCAGCGACAAACCGGATACACGTTTTGAAATGGAATTGATCGATCTAAGCGAAACAGTCAAAGAAGTAGAATTCAAAGTCTTCCAAATGGCTCTTGAAAACGGCGGAGTCGTGAAAGCATTGAATGCGAAGGGCGCTGCAGATCGCTACTCACGAAAAGATATGGATCAGTTAGGACAATATGTAGGGCAATTCGGAGCTAAGGGACTTGCATGGCTGAAAGTGGAAGAAGACGGTTTGAAAGGCCCGATTGCTAAATTCATGGTAGAAGCAACAGAAGCAATCATTAAAGCAACAGATGCAGAACCAGGTGACTTGCTGATGTTTGGCGCAGATAAAAGTGAAATCGTCGCTGCTGCATTAGGGGCTATCCGAACACGTTTAGGAAAAGAATTAGGACTAATCGATGAATCCAAATTCAATTTTTTATGGGTAACTGATTGGCCTCAATTTGAATTTTCAGAAGAAGAAGGTCGATATGTCTCTGCTCACCATCCATTCACGATGCCAAAAGCAGAAGATATCCCATTACTAGCTGAAGACCCTGCAAAAGTCTATGCAGAAGCTTATGATATCGTCTTGAACGGTTATGAACTAGGTGGAGGTTCTATCCGGATCCATACTCGGGAACTTCAAGAAAAAGTGTTGAAAACTTTAGGCTTTACAAAAGAACAAATGGAAGAACAATTTGGTTTCTTGCTAACAGCTTTAGATTACGGATTCCCTCCACATGGCGGCATTGCATTAGGATTGGATCGTTTTGCAATGTTATTAGCAGGGGAAGACAATATTCGTGAAGTCATTGCCTTTCCTAAAAACGGAAAAGCAGCCGATGTGATGAGTGATGCACCAAGTATGGTTTCACCTTTACAATTGTTCGAATTGAATATTGATGTAACCAATATAGAAGAATAGCCGATAAAAAGGCAAAAAGGATTTGTCGAATCTGCTTCTTTTGGCAACCTTGATTTAATTGAAAAACACTTTATAATGAAGCCATAACATATAAAGCGGGGCTTTTCCATGAAAAAAACATTCGAAAATTGGGCTTACCATGATTACACGACCAAACTTTCGGTATCAATCGTTTATGCGTTGATCGCATCTGTCGCATTGAATTTCTTTTATCAACCAGGACATATTTATTCAAGTGGTATTACTGGCCTGGCTCAGATTTTGACGACTTTGTCAAAATCACTCATAGGGTTCGAGGTGCCGGTATCAACCACTTTGTATTTACTGAATATACCTTTGTTCGTCTTGGCGTGGTTCAAAATCGGGAAGAAGTTTACAATTTTCACTTTTATCACAGTCACTTTGACCTCCCTTTGTATCCATATTTTACCGGAAACAGTCTTATCTACCGATCCAATCATTTGTGCGTTGTTTGGTGGGGCTGTGATGGGACTAGGGATTGGGCTAGCGTTGAGAAATGGCCTATCATCGGGTGGTCTAGATATCGTGAGTATCACGATTCGTAAAAAAACAGGAAAGTCGATTGGTTCTATCTCGATCTACTTCAATGCATTGATCGTTTTTGTTGCTGGGATTCTATTTGGCTGGCAATATATGTTTTACAGTACGTTGTCTATTTTCGTCAGTGGAAAAGTAACTGATGTCGTTTATACTAAACAAAAGAAAATGCAGGTAATGATCGTAACGAAACATCCAGAAAAAGTAGTGAATGAAATTCAAAACTGTATGCGTAGAGGAATCACGATCATCAATGAAGCAGAAGGTGCTTATAAACATGATAAGCAGACAGTATTGATGACGATCGTTACACGTTACGAACTGCCTCTACTCAGAGAAGCGATGAAAGCTTCTGATCCGCAAGCTTTTGTAAGTATCGCGGAAAATGTCCAGATACTTGGGCGTTTCTACGAGGATGGCATTTAGATCGAGTTTGACAAAAATTCATGAAATACTACTGTAGACAGACATTCGTTTGTCTGCAGTTTTTTTCTACCAAAGGACGGATCAGCAAATAGAAATTACTTTTTTATTTGAAATTTTCTTAAAGTTGAAAAAAAGCATGTTTATTTTTTAAAATTTATGGGATGATAGAAAAAAATAGTAGAGAAAGGACACGATTCTACTTGCTATTTTCACTTAATACCCGTATATTACGAATGAAAAAAGTTTATGAAAAGTTGGAATATTGAATGGAAAAACAAAAAAGGTTAAAAAACAGCCGCTACATCACTGGGTTTGATGGGCTCCGTTCATTAGCTGTGGTTGGTGTTATCTTCTATCACCTTCTGCCAACTAATATGAAAGGCGGCTATTTGGGCGTTCCGATTTTTTTCGTCGTATCTGGTTATCTGATCACGGATCTGCTAAGGCAGGAATGGGAACAAAATGGAAAAATCAATATTTGGCAATTTTATGTCAGAAGAATGAAGAGACTCTATCCGGCACTCGTTTTTATGCTTGTTACAGCTTCGGCTTATATCACCTTGTTCCAGCGAGGATTGTTGAATAATCTTCGAGGAGTTGTCGTCAGCAGCTTACTGTATGTCAACAATTGGTGGCAAATCAATAACGGTTTATCTTATTTCGACCGATTTGCTAATGAATCACCGTTTACGCATATCTGGTCTTTAGCGGTAGAAGGTCAAAACTATTTGGTTTGGCCAATCTTGTTTGTATTGTTGATGGTATTTGTTCGTAAAAGAAAATGGATCTTTTATACCGTGTTAGGTACATCTTTCCTCTCTGCGATTTTGATGATGATTTTGTATACACCAGGGGGCGATCCAACTCGTGTTTATTATGGAACGGACACCCGGCTGTTTTCTATATGGTTGGGAAGTGCGCTCGCTTTTGTTTGGCCAAGTACTCGTTTGAAGAAAAACATCCCGAAACAAGCAAAAAGTATCCTGAATATCGCTGGAGGAATCTCACTGTTGGCACTGATTCTTTGCTTCTTCTTTTTAGATGATCATTACAATTTCATCTATTATGGAGGGATGCTCCTAGTGAGTCTGTTATGCGTAGTACTAGTTGCAGTGACAGCACATCCTGGAGCAAGCTTGAATCGTTGGCTGACAAATCCAGTATTTACTTGGATTGGCAAACGAAGCTACGGGATTTATCTGTATCAGTTTCCAGTTATGATTTTTTATGAAGCAAAAGTGACTGATATTGCTGATCATGTTCTGTTCCATACTTTAGTGGAAATTACATTGATTTTAATCATCAGTGAACTTTCTTATCGATATGTGGAACGTCCGCTAGCACGTTTTGACTATGGTCGTACATTCCAAGTGATGAAAGGATGGTTCAGCAAACCGATCATCAGTAAGAGCAAACCATGGGTCGTTCCAGGCACATTACTTGTAGCAATTGCATTCGTTGGTTTCGTTACGGCACCGAAAAATGCTGTAACGGCCGATCAAAAACAATTGCAGGCAAAGATCGCTGAAAGTAAAAAATTAGCAGAAGAAACCAGAAACAATTCAGAAAATACCACTAGTTCAGTTGACCAAGCGGTTCTTGATAAGTATGAGTTGTCTAAGGCCCAAGGAAACAAGGCACAAAAATTAGAGCTAACGGCATTTGGTGATTCAGTTATGCTAGATGCTGCAACTGATCTACAAGAGCTTTATCCAAAAGTAGTGGTAGATGGCGATGTGGGGCGACAATTATACGCCAGTGTACCGTATATTGAAAAATTAAAGGAACAAGATTTATTGAAAGACACTGTTCTAATTGGATTAGGAACGAATGGCTCATTCTCTGAAGCTCAGTTTGATAGCGTGATGGATGCAATCGGTGATCGAAAAGTATACTGGGTCAATGTCCGAGTACCGACGAAACGTTGGCAAAATGACGTGAATGCGATGCTTGAACAGATGACGAAAAAATACGACAATATGACGCTGATTGATTGGTATAGCTACAGTAATGACCACAGTGACTGGTTTTATGATGATCAAGTCCATCCAAATCCTGAAGGGATGACACATTACATTCACTTAGTCAGCGAAGCCTTGCTAGGAGGAAGTTCAAGTACGAACAGCAGCGAGACAAACGTATCAGAATAATAGCTACAAAAAACTTCAGGCAAAAACAGTTGTTTTTGCCTGAAGTTTTTTTATCGTGTTTTTAACAGTCATCTATTTTCAGGAAGCAAAACGGTTGAGTGTGTCTTCAAATAATGTTCTTTTTGTTTTCGGGTGAGTTTTTTGAATGCAGCTTCTGCTTTTGTTGCTTCGCTTCTTGAAGAAAATACTTCTGCATGGATCATCTTAACAGGTCTTCTTTTTTGAAGACGTGTATATTTAGCGCCAGTACCATTGTTATGTTCCCCTAGTCTCCTAGAAAGGTCTGTTGTGTACCCACCGTAAAATGTCTGATCTTTACAGAATAATACGTAAAAATAATGTTTATTTGCCATAGAGCATCTCACGAATCTCTGCTGTGTATTCCCCGTCTGCATCGTAAGTGATCAATGGCGGAGCGACTTTGAATCCATCTAATTTACCATCTTTGATTCCTTCAACTAACAAAATATTTGCCTCTTTTCCAGCTTTTGGGTAAACAAATTGGATCCGTTTAGGTGCAATCCGATGATTTTGCATAATTTGGATGATCTCTAAGAATCGTTCAGGTCGATGGACCATAGCGAAACGCCCATTTGTTTTTAGTAACTTACTTGAATTGTCGATCACTTCTTCTAATGTTGTATGGATTTCATGACGGGCGATTGCTAGGTGTTTATTAGGGTTCGTTTTATTTGTTGGCAGCCCTTTGAAATAAGGTGGATTGCAGACGACTAAGTCACAAGAATTATGCCGAACGACGGATAAGCTGTCTTTCAGATCGATGGTGTGGACTGTCATCTGTTCATCTAGATGGTTCAGCGCGATGCTGCGTCTTGCCATGTCTGCTAGGCGAGGCTGAAGTTCGATAGCATCAATAGCTGCTTGAGTTCGTTTGCTTAAAAACAGGCCAACTGCACCATTACCTGCGCAAAGGTCAACAATCTGTCCTTTTTTAGGCACACGAGAGAAATGAGCAAGTAGCACAGCATCTAAAGAAAAAGAAAATACTTGGGAACTTTGGATAATTTTGATATCTTCTGCGTATAATTGGTCGATTCGTTCGTCTTCGTGAAGCATGGATTCCCTCCAAAATGAAAAAAATAGTCGTTTGTATTATACTATTTTTATTAAAAAGAACCAAGGTGGCTTGTCAAACCTCTGTTTTTTATGCATACTATGACCATAAGAAGGGAAAGGAAGAGACTATGTTTTATCGATTTATGCGAGGGGTAGTTCGAGTACTATTAGCTTTAGTCAATGGAAATGCCCGTTATGAGAATAAAGAAGTATTACCGCAAGATGAGAATTACATACTAGTTGCCCCCCATCGTACTTGGTGGGACCCATTATATCTAGCGGTAGCTGCAGCACCGAAGGAATTCAGCTTTATGGCAAAAGAAGAACTGTTCAAAAATCCGGTTCTGCGATTTATATTAACTCGATCCAATGCTTTTCCAGTTAAAAGAGAGAATCCAGGACCAAGTGTCATTAAAACACCTGTAAAGATTTTAAAATCGACAAATTTGAGTTTAATCATGTTCCCCAGTGGGACAAGGCATGCTACAGAACTTAAAGGCGGGATGGCGTTGATTTCCAGAATGTCTAAAGCGAAAATCGTGCCAGCCGTATACCAAGGTCCGCTGACACTTGGGGATTTGTTCAAGCGTAAGAGAGTGACAGTGCGTTTCGGTGAACCAATCGACCTATCAGATATCAAGAAAACGGATAAAGAAGGAATGGCGGAGATCGAACGACGAACACAAGCGGCTTTTGATAAATTGGACAAAGAAGTGAACCCAGATTTCAAATATGAAATCAAAAAAAAATAAAGTGATAAGTTTAGGAGTGGGCGGTCTTTTTGAATCTCCTGTTCTGTTCAGACTTTTCGATGAAAAACGAGGGAGAGACGTCAAGTCTGCCCTCTTTTTGCTTTCCAACGTGCAAAATAGAAGACGGGTGTCATGTAATGGATCAAAGTGTTATAATGATTAGAAGGACATTTTTTGGGGTGATTGGATGCGTTTTTTACATACAGCCGATTGGCATATCGGAAAAAAACTACAAGGTTATGACTTGATTGAAGACCAACGTCATGTATTATCTTCTATACTGAATATCGCGAAAGAAGAAAAAGTAGAGGCAATCGTGATTGCAGGAGACTTATATGATAGGAGTGTGCCGGCTGTCGATGCCGTAGCATTATACAATGAATTGATAGTTGATTGGAATTTAAAGGAAAGAATCCCAATTTTTGCTATATCAGGAAATCACGATAGCAGTACGCGACTTTCAGCTGGTACGCCATGGTTCAGTTATTCGAACTATTTTTTGCGAACGCAGCTAGCAGAAGCTTTCGAACCAGTCGAGTTTAACAACATACAATTTTTCTTTCTTCCTTACTTTGAACCAATTGCAGCCAGATTATATTTTGAAGATGACAGTATCCGCACGATCCAGCAAGCGGTAGCAAAAGTGATAGATAAAATGGAAGAGCTGTTCGATTCAGGGAAAAAACACGTACTGATTAGCCATTTTTTTGTAATGGGAAGTGTAAAATCTGATTCGGAAACGAAAATCGAAGTAGGGGGTCTGGATTCGATCCCAGGCGAACTGCTTGCACCGTTTGATTATGTAGCACTAGGACATTTGCATAATCAAGCTGCTTTAAGGCAAGATAATGCTCGCTACAGTGGCTCGCCGTTGAAATTTTCTCTATCTGAGATCAACCAGAAAAAAGGCGTATGGATCGTTGATCTGGCAACAGACCTAGAGTTGAATTTTAGGGAGATCGAACCACTGCATGATATTGAAGAAATAACAGCAAGTTTTAAAGAATTGTTGGATCCTGCCTTCTATCAGTCCATCAATCGGGAAAATTATATCCATATCTATCTCACGGACAGAACGATTATCCCGAATATGATGAACCAGCTTCGGCAAATATATCCTCGTATTTTGGGGATTGAACGGGCAAACGGCCGAGCAGAACAAACAAAGCGCAAACGAAAAGTACTAGAAATGAAAGATCCTCAAAAATTAGCAGAAGCATTTTTTAGTGAAATGACGGAAGAACAGCTAACGGCAAACCAAGAAAAATGGCTCGGAGAAACGTTGCAAGAAATCATGGAAATGGAATGATCAAGAATGAAACCGAAAAAATTAAAACTTAAAAATTTTGGTCCTTTTATCAATGAGACCGTTGATTTTTCACGATTGACAGAAGCACCGCTTTTTTTGATCAGCGGGAAGACTGGAGCAGGAAAAACGACGATTTTTGATGGGATCACTTTCGCACTTTTTGGTGAAACTTCCGGAAGACTTCGTTCTGGAAAAGAGATGCGTTCCTTGTTTGCTACACCAGAAGAAGAAACAAGCGTGACTTTTTCTTTTGAACATCAGCAGATGAACTATGAAATCGAACGAAAACCAGAACAAGTTTTAGCGAAACGAAAAGGAAACGGAACAAAAAAACAGGCAGCTAAAGTAACGTTGACCATTTTTGATGGGAAAGGAAAAGAAATAAAACAAATCACAAAACGTACAGAAGCAGACCAGTTGATCAGAGAACTGATGAATCTCGATGCGAAACAGTTTTCCCAAATCGTTTTACTGCCCCAAGGAGAATTCCGTAATTTTTTGGTTTCATCAAGCAGTGAGAAAGAGACTGTTTTACGTCATTTGTTCGGTACTCAGCTTTTCCAACAGTTTAATGAGCGATTAAAGGAAAAAGCAAAGCAACAGCAACAAAAACTAGATCATTTAGAGCAAGAACTTCATCTTCTGCAAAAAAGATTTGTTTTAGTCAAAGAAGAAGAAGCAGCAGCAGGGTTTGAAGCCGTTCTTTCCCAATGGACAAACCATCAGGCCATACTAGAAAAACAAATCACTGAAGAAAAAGAAGTTTTAGCAGACTATCAGGAGAAACAGAAACAATTAGAAAATTCCTACTATCGTTTTGAAACCTTGAAAAAAAGCTATGAAGAAAAAGCGACATTACTAAATAAGCAAAAGAAATTAGCCGCTCAAAAAGACGAAATAGAGGAAAAGAAACGATGGATTGGGTATTATGAATTTACACAACGTTTAATTGAACCACTCCAGCACCTGAAAGAAATAAAAGCTGAAAAAATAGAACTGTCACAAAAAAGCAGTGAACAAATAAAGAAACTAGCGATGACTACGCAGCATTATGAAGAGTGGCAAAAAAATGAAACAGACCGCATACATCGGCAAACAAAAATCAAAGAAGCTGCTCAACAATTGCAAAACAAACAGATGATGGTACCGATTGTCGAAGCCTTGCGTAGTAAAAAACAAGAAGCAGGACAATTAAAACATTCATTAGATAAAGAAGAAACGAACGCCGAAAAGCTACATCAAAAACAGGCTATTTATCAGGAAAGAACTCGAATTCTTCAAGAAATCTTATTGGATCAGGAAAAACTGCAGGAAGATCGTCTTGCTTTTGGACAGTTAAAACATCTAGATGAAAAACAGCAGGAAATAGAACAACAAAAAACAAAAAGCATCGAATCACTCAAACAGATAAGAGAAGAGCTCAAAAAAGCAGCCGAAGAAACAACAAAAAATAATCAGCGATTGAAACAACAGATAGAACAAGCAGAACAGCTGAAAAGCCAATGGGCAAAGCAGCAAATTGCTCGTCTTCAGCTTTTTTTGCGTCCGGGGGAACCATGTCTGGTTTGTGGGTCGACAGAACATCCCGTACAACAATCAAAACATGAACAGCCAAATAAAGAAGATATCTTGAAAGTAGAGCAACAACTGGCAGAAGCTGAGTCAGCTGTAGAAAGAACCCAGCAAATCATTGCCAAAAATGAAGCATATGAAAATAATCTTCAACAGCAATTATCTGATTTAGAACAAAAAATCATGGAAACGAATATACAACTAGCTGGACAAGAAAAACACTTACAACAGGCTTTGCAACAGGCATTTCCTGCGATAACAGAACAAAAAACAACAATTGCTCTTACAGTAATCGAACAATCTTTAGATAAACGAAAAAGCAAGATAGCCAATGCAAGAGCAGAGCTGGAAGAAATAAGCCAACAAGTAGAAAAGCTTGAGCAGCAATTAGCTGACTACAAGCAGCAACAGACAGCAAAAAATAATCAGCTTCAACAACTGCAAGGCGAAATCAAAAGTTTAGAAAAACAATTACAAGATACGGATAGCAACTGTTTAGAAGAAGAGATACGACAACTTGAAAAACAGTTAGAAGAAGACTCAAACCAACTCGCTGCTGAGCAGAAAGCAGGAATGCAATTGTTGCAAGATCTGCATATGCTTCGGACACAACTTGATCTTCAACAGGAACAAATAGAAAAAATAGATGAAAAAATAGAAAAAGAACAGCAAAGAATAGCTGAAAAGCTGGAAAGCCAATCGTATTTTTCAACAACTGAGGAAGTCTGTGCATTCGCACAACAGCAAGCACAATACGAAGAGAACCAGCGCATAATCACTACTTATCATGAAGCACAATTAGTGACAGCTGACCGACTACGTCAATTAGAAAATATCCAGCTGACGGAGATAGTTCCAGATACAAAAGAGATCAGCCAGCAATTGGAAGAGATAAGAGAGATGATCGAAACAAAGCAAGAAAAGATATACAGTTTACAAGAACAAAAAATCAATAACCAGAAAATCTACGATGAATGTCTTTCGATTTATCACACAAGCCAGACGCAATTAGATGAACTTACGCAATTACAGCAGCTTTCGCAAACATTCAACGGAGAAAATCCTAAGAAGACTAGTTTAGAACGGTATGTGCTTCAAGTTTATCTACAAGAAGTGTTACAAGTAGCAAATGATCATCTCCAACGTTTAACGAAAAATCGTTATCAGTTTGAACTAGCGGATACGATCGGCAGTTATCGAGGGAAAACCGGATTAGAAATCAATATCTATGATGATCAGGCAGGCATGTCTCGAAGCGCGCATACGCTGTCTGGCGGTGAAAGTTTTATTGCAGCACTTTCTTTAGCATTAGCCCTTGCGGATGTGATTCAGACACAAGCTGGTGGGGTAGCAATCGATGCATTGTTTATTGATGAAGGTTTTGGGTCATTAGATGAAGAAGCTTTGGAAATGGCGATGGAAGCTTTAGAAACGATTGAAAGTGAAGGAAGAATGATCGGGATCATTAGCCATGTAAGAGAATTGAAAGAACGAGTATTACAGCAAATAAGAATTGATACAGAAGGTAGCGGACAAAGCAAAATACGCTATCAACTTGGATAAAAAGGGAGATTGGTAACTATGAAATGGAGTATTCCGGAAAAAGTCATTGCACGTGGGCGTCAATACTTGCAAGAAGGCCGAGTGTTATCGGTTGTCCCTGACCAAGAAGAAAACGTGTGGCATGCAGAAGTCTTGGGCAGTGAATTGTATATGGTTGATTTGGATGTGACAGCAAAAGAGATAGATTACTGCCAATGTCCATATTGGGAGGAACATAAATATTGTAAGCATACAGTTGCTGTGGAACTTTACTTACGGTCGAAAAATCTATCTCGTATCATGAAAAAAGACCAGCCGATGTTAGAACCGGTAAAAACAACAAGTGAAGGAGAAATCATTGCAAAAGGTTTTTCTCGTCTAAAAATACAAAAAAATCCTCAAGCGGTGCAACCCTTGATTATTGAATACCAAGTAGAAACGATTGAGACAAATCAGTATCATCCAGAGCTTTCTATTTTGGCGCTTTACTTACGTATCGGTTCTTTGGCATCGCCGAAAAAAACATATATCGTAAAAAACATCTATGATTTTTTACAGGCTTACACAGAAAAAGAAACCTACACAGTCAATAAGCAGTATCAGTTTCGTCTAGATAAACGGGCTTTTCAAAAAGAAGATCAAAAAATACTCGCTCATCTTGCAGGAAGTGCCCAAACGCATCAATTATTAGGCACGAATGGCTTGCAAGTCAAAGGGAAACTAGACAAAAGATACCTGCTTCTCCCAGTAGAACAAGCCCGCTTCCTGCTAGAACAGATGAATCAGACGACACGTTTGCATCTGCAGATAAATGAACAAAACGATCAAGGAATCCAATTTTCCGATCAAAACAAGCCTTTATCATTCAAAGTGGAAAAACAGGGAGAAGACTATTTATTGCAAGCATTGAATGATTTTGATTTTTTCTTTATGCATTATCAGTGGGGGCTTATCCAGGGAGTATTCTATTCTCTAACGAAGCATCAACAAACAGTTTATCAAACTTGGAAACAATTGATTCGCCGATTGGAGAAACCAGAAGTAGTATTCAAGAAAAAAGAACTACCGGCCTTGTTTAAAGAAATCATTCCTCTTCTTTCGGAGATCGGAGACGTAGTGGTTGCCTCTGAAGTAGAAAAGGAAGTAGCAGATATTCCAGTCGAATTTATTTTCTTTTTTCGAAAAGCCAAAGGAAAAATCCAAGCTCGAGTCGATTTCGTCTATGGCGAAGTCATCTATTCGACCGATCCAAAACATGAGGTCTCGGCCAATCAGGACTTTCAGGTGCTGCGTGACAGAGCTGAAGAAAAACGAGTCCTTGATTTATTCAGGATGTATCGCTACCAGAAAAATGAAACTGGCTATGAGCGTCCATTGCCAAGCGGGGAGGAACTATATGCCTTTTTCCGTACAGAACTATCTGTCTTCCGTCAGTTTGGTGAAGTCAGACTTGGCAGAAAGTTGCGGGAGTTGTATTTAGATGCGCATAAACATCAACCGCAAATCGAAGTAACCGAGACTGGTTCATGGCTTGATATTCGGTTCGACGTATCGGGGATAGAAGAGCAAGAGATTGATCATGTACTGCAAAGCTTGTTGCGAAATGATGCTTTTTATACATTGGAAAATGGACAGGTTCTTTCTTTTGATTCAGAGGAATTCCAACAAACAAGCCAAGTATTGCAACAATTACGGGAGTCAATACGTTCAGAAGAAGGGACGATCCATGTACCTAAGAATCAAGGACTGATCATTCAAAATCAATTGGAAAAAAGCAATGCTACTTTTAGCGAATCGTTTCAAACGATGGTCCAAGATCTCATTCATCCAGAAGGGTATCAGGCGCAACTTCCCAAAGGATTGAATGCAAAGATGAGAGAGTATCAGAAGCAAGGGTTCCGATGGTTGAAGATGTTAGGCCATTATCAGTTTGGCGGTATCTTAGCCGATGAAATGGGACTTGGGAAAACACTGCAGACGATTGCCTTTTTACTTTCGGAAAAAGAAGAACGGGAAAGCTTTTCTGCTTTGATCGTAGCGCCGGCCAGCTTAATCTACAACTGGCAGGCAGAGGTAAAAAAATTCGCTCCTTCTTTGAATATCCAAGTAATCAATGGGAATAAAAAAGAACGGGAAGAATTGCTGGCTAAAGACACAGATATTCGAGTGACCTCTTATGCCAGTTTGAGACAGGATTTAGCTGATTACCAGTCACAAAAAATTGATTATTTGATCCTTGATGAGGCGCAAATGGTCAAAAATAGTAGTACGAAAACTGCTCAAGCATTGAGAGAATTAGCTGTGCCTCAGCGATTTGCATTAAGTGGGACACCAATCGAGAATAATTTAGAAGAATTGTGGTCATTGTTTGCAACAATCATGCCAGGATTTTTCCCAACCAAAACAAAATTCAGAGAACTTGCCGCAGAAGAAATTGCGCAAATGATCCGACCGTTCATTTTACGGCGAGATAAACAAACTGTGTTGAAAGACTTACCAGAAAAAACAGAAATGAATCTATATTCTGCACTGACAGAAGAACAAAAGACCGTTTATTTAGCTTACTTGCGTCAAATGCGTGAAGAAATCTCGTCAATGGATTCTGAAGCATTCAAGAAAAACCGGATCGGGATACTAGCAGGTCTGACAAGGTTGCGTCAAATTTGTTGCGATCCTCGTCTGTTTATTGAAGATTACCAAGGCGGTTCTGGCAAACTCGAACAAGTAAAAGATCTATTAGTCGCTGCCAAAGAGAACAAACGCAGAGTTCTGCTGTTTTCTCAATTTACAGGTATGCTTACTATCTTACAAGAAGAGTTAGCCGAGCTGGGAATCTCAACATTTTATTTAAGAGGCAGTACAAAACCGCAAGATCGATTAAGTATGGTAGATGCATTTAATGCAGGCGAAAAAGATGTTTTCCTGATTTCTTTAAAGGCTGGGGGAACGGGACTGAATTTGACAGGAGCAGATACGGTCATCTTGTATGACCTTTGGTGGAACCCTGCAATTGAAGAACAAGCTGCTGGTCGTGCGCATCGAATCGGACAGAAAAATGTGGTAGAAGTGTGGCGTATGATTTCTGAAGGAACGATTGAAGAACGAATGGATTCGCTCCAACAAGAAAAACGCGAACTGTTCCAAAAAGTGATCCAAGGAAATGAAGAACAGCTGACAAAACTGACTGAAGAAGATATCCGCATGATCTTAAGTGTAGGAGAGATTGAGAAGTAAGAGATTCGAAACAATCGTTCAGTAATGGATAAGAAGATCTTTCGAAAAAAGCAGGTGTTTAGTTGATTTAAGAAATAGCAAGGAAGTTGGGTTTCTGTTTTATCCCGATTTCCTTGCTATTATTTTTTGTTTTTATTTATAGGCGTTAAGCAAAGATTGTCTTCATTGTTTCTAACAGCTGATCAAAAGAAGAAATTTCGATATCGCAAATAGGGGTCTGGTCGATTTTGCGTTCTCGATGGTTGAACCAAAGTGCTTGCCAGTCGGCACTTTTTGCACCTAAAACATCATTGTCATAATTGTCGCCAACATATAGAGTCTCTCCTGGAAGCATATGAAATTCTTTCTCAGCAAGCTGAAAAATCTCTTTTTCTGGCTTTTGGAAACCTGTTGCTTGAGAAACCAGCATGTTGTGGGAAGGAATCCAATTGTTCAATTGAAGTTGTTTTAATTTTTTTGTCTGATGGTCAGTCGGTCCATTTGTGATAATTCCTAATGGGACATTTTTTTCCTTCAAGAAGTCAAGTGTTTTTTTGACCTCCTCATGCAAACAGATATTATCAAGTTCTTCCTCGTAAATTTTTTGAAATAGGAGACCTTCTTCTTCTGTGATGTGAGGGTAGTCTAAATCTTTTAGTGATTGGCTGATTCGATGTGCTCGCATATATTCTAGCGTCCACTCTCCTGCCATTACTTTTGGAAAGTTTTCATCACTATGATGACGGAATCGGATATATAGTGGATGCGTATCTTCATCTGAAACAAGCGGCACGACTCTTTTTACCGCATTTCGAAATGGCTGCTGCTGATCATACATTGTATCATCAACATCAAACACAACTGATTTAATCAAAATTTTACACGCCTTTCGGTTTTCATTGATTTTTTCACAAATCCTTGACTATTGTAACAGAAAAAATCATCTAAAAAAGCTGATAAATAAAGGTTTTTCTTACTATATTTCTGTTTCCTTGACAGAATAAGGTTTTTATATTTCAGTTTTTTTCACTAAAAATCATGAAACACGTCAATAGGTTTGATGAACAAATTAATCATTATTGTGTAACTCGGTTGGTTTATTTTAATGCAATCTCTGAGGAATTTTCGAAAGGTTTATTTTTTTAATACAGTCTCAGTATAACTATTCAAACATAAAATAACGTTATTTAGTTTATTTGTTTATAGTAAATTTTATCTAGTAATCATTGCTTTAAAATATTGCGCTTATATAACAGAGAAAATAAGCGTTATAATAAAGAACAATATTATCTAAAATGACAAGAAACATTACTATCAAAGAAATAAAAAACATAAAAAATCTTAAGAAATCGGTTTCATCTGTGTTTTTAGATAAAATAATAGTACAGTTTTGTTTGCTGTTTCATTGTCTTCTAAAATTTGAATTAGATTTGAAAACTCTAATTTTTAAATGATGAAAAAAGCAAGAACGCTGGTTTTACTGTATATTAACCTTAGATAACTTTCATTTTTTTGAAAAAATTATGAAAAAAAGGTAGCTATTTAAAAGTTGATTATGTATAATAGAAACAGATGGGAGATTATTATGATCTTCTGTTACAAAAAAGTGATTCTTATCACGAAAAGGAGTGGTGCACGTTGTTAACATTATATACTTCTCCAAGTTGTACTTCCTGCAGAAAGGCTCGTGCGTGGTTGCAAGAACATCAGATTCCATTTGTTGAACGTAATATTTTTTCAGAACCATTGAACAGTTCTGAATTAAAAGCGATTTTACAAATGACAGAAGACGGAACAGAAGAAATCATCTCGACACGTTCCAAAGTATTCCAAAAACTGAACATGGATTTAGATGATCTGCCGTTACAAGAACTATTGGAACTTGTGCAAAACAATCCTGGATTGCTTCGCCGTCCAATCATGATTGATGATAAACGTCTACAAGTTGGTTTTAATGAAGACGAGATTCGTCGATTCCTGCCGCGCGATGTACGACAATTAGAATTGCGTCAAGCACAATTGATGGCTGGATTATAGAAGATAAAATGAAACTTGGAAAAACTATTACGAGGATAGTTTTTCCAAGTTTTTTTGTTTTTATAAATAGCGTTCTTTATTGTGGGCACAAAAAAGGGTGTGAGAGTGATCATGGTATGAAAAACAGAAGTGATTGATTAGCTAAAAAGTCGGCTATATAGTATTCATCTCCCAAAAATGTTATAGTTAAATAAGATAGCTTGAACTATTGGAAAAATCTGCTGGTTTTATTAAATTCACTTAACAGCGGGATTTTTTTTCTTTACATTTAAGCTGATTTCGCTACAATGAATCTATATTGAACATTGCGGCAAAGTGAGGTGTAGCAAAATGGAAATGGAACATATCAATGAAAATACGATCCGTGTACTGATAGGTCATGAAGATTTAGAAGAACGGGGCGTTTCATTTTTGGATTTACTTGGCAATCACAAAGAAATCGAAAATTTCTTTTATAGTATTCTGGAAGAAGTTGATATCGAAGAGGAGTTCCGAGGAAGCGAAGCTGTCACTTTCCAAGTTTTGCCAAAAGGAGACGGATTAGAACTGTTTATCAGTAAAAACCTGCCAGATGAAGAAGTTTCTCAATCAGAAGATTCTGCTGTGGATTCAGAAGACGTGAGCGAATTTCTCCGTCAGCAAATTATTGGTAGCGATCCGGAAGAAGAATTATCTGGAAGCGTCCTAGAAGAACAGGAAAGACAAGCAATTTTTGCTTTTGAAGATTTTGAGCAAGTGATCCAGCTGGCAACAGATGTTGAACTAGAGTCTGCTTGGACTGATTTGTACTTATTCGAAGAGCGTTATTACCTAGTCGTTCATTTCTGGATGGAGAATCTCAACCAAGCGGATGTAGAGAATCAGATTGCTCGAATTTTGGAGTTTGCAGAAAAGAGCGATCGTACACCAGAAACATTGAATGAATATGGAAAGTGTCTGATGGCGCGTAATGCTATCGAGCGTACGAAATTTTATTTTGTATAAATCATCATTATAGTAAGAGCCATATCGATCATATATCGATATGGCTCTTTTTCGTGTAAATAAATTGTTAGACGTAAATAAGTTCAGAGGGAGAAAAATGCTGCTTGCGATGAATGAATATCATGAATGCTGTTCTGCTAAATATGCAGAAAAAGAGAAAACGTATTATTGTCGTAGTTGTCGGAAAAGAGTGGTTTTGAAAAGGGGAAAGAAAAAATGTGCTCATTTTGCCCATCGAAAAACCGACAACTGTTCGGTTTTTAGTGAGGGGGAATCAGAAGAACACTTGCAGTTAAAGGAATATTTCATGGACTGGCTGGGACAGTCAGCAGAACCTGCATTTTTGGAAGCCTATTTGCCAAGATTGAGGCAGAGACCAGATATTTTATTGGCTAATCTAGCATTAGAAATCCAATGTTCTAGATTGTCTCATCAGAGATTTGTTGAAAGAACCAAAAGTTATTTGAACAACGGTTATCAAGTATGGTGGATACTTGGTCATTCTTTTCTTGGACAGCGGCAATTTTCATTGATAGAAAAAAGTTGCTGCTATTATAATAGAAAAAGGGGGGTACATTGCTGGAAAGCTGACCTTAAGAACCAAAAACTTTATTTATATCATCATATTACAGAGACTGTATCAGGTCACATTTCTTTTTTCAGTAGCTGCTGGACTTTTTCTGGTAATGATCTTAAAAAAATATTTACTAATAATGAGATCAAAATAAATCAGATGAAGAAAACAGAAAGGTTAAGCGAGGATGGGAAGAAGTGGCTGGCGCGCCAGCTGATTTACAAACAAAAAAATACAGTATCCATACAAGAACAGTGCTACTTGCGTCACAAGCACCTTTTGTATCTATCACCGTGGATCTATCAAAACAGTCGGTTTTTCTTTTATTTACGAGAACAGGTTTTTCTTTATCGAATGTTGTACGAAGAATCCTTAAAACAACAGAAAGTACCTGATTTCAGCTCATGGTTTTGCCAAGTAAAAGAATATAAAATGCAGTGGCTTTTCCCTATGATTGAGGAAGAGAGGGTCTATCGGCAATTTTTTGATGAATGCACACATTTATCCTCTTGGAAAATATAGTAAGTATAAAAATAGAACAGGAATCGGTTTTCTATGTAAAACAAGTTTCAGTTGTGCTAAAATTGATAGAAGCAGACACATAGATTAGTAGAAAAATCAGATGCTGTAACATGTGGATGTTAGACGAGGATCTATTTTGATAGACCGAGACAAAAGGATATAAAAAGGAGTGGATTTCATGGAAGTAAAGCAGTTGCCAAAACGCGAAGAATTGCCTGAAAATTTAACTTGGGACTTGACCAAGATCTTTTCAAGCGACCAAGAATTTGATGAGAAATATCTAGAATTATCAGAAAAGTTAAAAAAATCTGAAAAATACAAAGGAACACTTGATCAAGGGGCTTCTCAATTTCTTGATGCGATTGAATTTGTGTTGAGTGTTTATCGCCAAACTGAAATCATTTATGTCTATGCGCACCTTAAAAACGATCAAGATACTGGGAATACAGAATATCAAGCGCTTTATGCAAGAGCAAGTAGTTTGTTTTCAAAGGTTAGTGAAGCTGTTTCCTGGTTTGAACCAGAAATATTGCAGTTATCAGATGAACGGATTTGGCAATATTTCAAAGAAGAACCGAAGTTAGAAGTCTATCGTCACTATATCCAGCAAATAGTAGATAATCGTGCCCATGTTTTATCTGCCGATCAGGAATCGCTTCTTGCAGGAGCAGGTGAAATCTTTGAGGCTTCAAGTGATACATTTGCTGTTTTGAATAATGCAGATTTAGTTTTCCCAACGATCGAAGGAGAGAATGGTGAAAAAGTCCAATTATCTCATGGCGTGTACGGTCAGTTGCTAGAAAGCACGGATCGAAGTGTTCGCGAAGCCGCATTTAAAGGGTTGTACAGTGTTTATGAACAATTTAGAAATACGTTTGCTTCTACTTTAAGTACGCATATAAAAGGACATAATTTTAAAGCAAAAGTTCGTAATTACAGCTCTGCCAGAGAAGCATCTTTGAGCAATAATCATATTCCTGAAAGTGTATACGACACTTTGGTAGCCGTGGTAAACAAGCATTTGCCTTTGCTGCATCGATATATGGAATTACGGAAACGTTTATTAGAAGTGGAAAAACTGCACATGTACGATCTTTATACACCGGTCTTAGGAGAAGCTCCAATCACCTTTACGTATGAAGAAGCAAAAGAGAAAGCTTTGGAAGCACTGAAGCCAATGGGTGAAGAGTACATGACTATTGTAGAAAAAGCATTCTCTGAACGTTGGATCGATGTTGTCGAAAATAAAGGAAAACGAAGTGGTGCCTATTCTTCGGGAAGCTATGACACAAATCCATATATTTTATTGAATTGGCATGATACATTGGATCAGCTGTTTACGCTTGTCCACGAAATGGGACATAGTGTCCACAGTTATTTCACACGGTCGAACCAGCCTTATGTATACGGTGACTACTCCATCTTTTTAGCAGAAATTGCTTCGACAACGAACGAAAATATCCTAACAGAATATTTATTGGAAACAGAAAAAGACCCTCGTGTCCGGGCTTATGTGCTCAACCATTACTTGGATGGATTTAAAGGAACAGTTTTCCGCCAGACACAATTTGCTGAATTCGAGCACTTCATGCATACGGAAGATGAAAAAGGTGTGCCATTGACTAGTGAATATCTAAGTGATAGTTATGGTAAATTGAATGCAAAATATTATGGTCCGGCAGTCGAAGAAGATCCAGAAATCAAATTTGAATGGTCACGGATCCCGCATTTTTACTATAATTACTATGTCTTCCAATACTCGACTGGTTTTTCTGCTGCTTCAGCGTTGGCGAAAAGAATACTCAGTCAGGAACCAGATGCGCTAGAGAACTATTTGGCTTATCTAAAAGCTGGTAACAGTGATTATCCTGTTGAAGTGATGAAAAAAGCAGGAGTAGATATGACACAGGCTGCGTATATCGAAGATGCAATGTCGATGTTTGAACAACGACTAAACGAATTAGAAGAATTGATTGATCGTTTATAAGATTTTTGATTTTTTCGAATAGAAACGAAAAAAATACGTCGGCTCTCTTGTAAGGGAGTCGACGCATTTTTTTAATTAGAAAGCAAGTGTAAATGGCTAGTTCGTGAATGGAACTGAGAATCATTTGTATGTAAATGTTCACCATTAAAAACTTGATACGAGTTATCTGTTGTTTTACACAGCTCTTTGATTCTCCAAAGGCTGCTGGTGCCTTCTACTTCTACTAAAACACCAAAATCACGATCGCAAGCGTAATTGTAAACGACTGCGGAAGGATGTTTCGTGATGCCCATTTCCCGAGCAATTTTTTGATCGGAAAAGAATACTTCTTTAACAAAGTCAGATTGCCGATCTTCTTTAAACATATTCAAATCGCCGCCAATCTCTTCAAATATCGATTCAGCAAGTGCACGAGAATATGGTATGTTATTGCAGCCGACTGCTTCTTGCAGTTTGATCAAAAAACGGCGGCCTTTTTTCTTTCCTTGGAATTGAGCCGCTTTGCAGTCTAATGCGGCAGAATAAGTCGTTGAGAATAAGTGGTTACGTTTCTCAAGATTGTTTTGAGAAATTCCTTTTTGTTGCATGACATCCCCAATTGTCTGCAAATTGACCAAAGGAAGAAAGCGAATTTGCATCTTTTCTTTTGATGGTGTTCCGTACTCTTCTTCAATAAATTGTAATAACTGTTGCTCCATTTCGAAACAATATTCCCCTAAAGGATTAACAAATAAATAGATTTCGATCATATGAATCTCCCCCAAAATAGATTCTATACAACTAGTGACTAGATTCTTTCACATCCTATAACTTAACAGAAAAAAGTAAAAAAATGAACTCAAGTGCCTTGTGAAAATGAAAGGTTTCTAATTTTTAGCCTCAAGCATACGTTGGATCTTGTTCTTAGCAGGACGATAAGGCAAAGAAAAACGTTTTAAAAAATTTATAAAAGCAATTTTTCCTGCAGATGCATCCCCTACCTCTAGTTCTAGTTCAAAATCATGAAGATTGTCTCCCCAGCTTTCATCGATAGCTAAAAGTCCTTCTTCAATAGGGAACTCAGCCCGTTTTGTTGTAAGCTTTCCTGTTTGGATCAATGAAGCAGGATCGATATTCAAATCAGAAAGTTTTTGAAAAACTGCGCCCGAGCGAGGCAAACGTTTTTGAAAGATGAATGCTTCTGCTTCTTCTGTTACAAAGGTATCCGTCGTTTCGAGACGTCCTTCCTCAGCAGGTGTTTTTAATGTATATTCAGCTTGATGACCAACGAAACGGATTCGTAGGCCACAATTTTGTTTCTTCAGCTGTTCATCAACGGTATCGAAGTAAATATTAGTCTGTACACGGAAATCTTTATCTGTTAATTGATAGTGAGCGATGAATATCTCGTACTCTTGCTTTGTCAGCATAGATTTATATTCGATTTCAAGCATTTGCGTCATTTGATCGACTCCTTTTTGTCTATTCTGCCTAATTTTCTTTTTTTGGTCAATGCATAAATCAAGAGTACGAAAAAACTTTGCATATATGGTAGAATAAACAATGAATGTTAATGAAGTAGAGGTATCAGCTATGGAACGAGATTGGGAAGCATTTTTAGCACCATATGAACAAACTGTATCAGAATTGAAAGTGAAACTGCGGGGAATCCGTAAACAGTTTCGTGAACAAAATCGTCATGTTCCAATTGAATTTGTCACTGGGAGAGTCAAACCAGTTGACAGCATCGTAACAAAGTCACAGTTACGTCATATTCCGATGGGACGCTTAGAAGAAGAAATGTCTGATATTGCCGGCTTAAGGATCATGTGTCAGTTTGTAGAAGATATCCATCAAGTTGTTGAGATTATCCGTAAAAGAAAAGACATGAAAGTTCTTCAAGAACGGGATTACATCACTAATAAGAAAGCAAGTGGCTACCGTTCGTATCATCTGGTGATCGAGTATCCTGTACAGTTGATCAGTGGTGAGAAGAAAATTTTGGCGGAAATCCAAATACGGACCCTTGCGATGAATTTCTGGGCAACGATCGAGCATTCATTGAATTATAAATATCAAGGCGTTTTCCCAGAAGAAATGAGTGAACGACTTCAGCGTGCGGCAGAAGCTGCGTATCAGCTGGATGAAGAGATGTCTAGTATCCGTGAAGAAATCCAAGAAGCACAGCGATTGTTCTCCCATGGAAGAGGAAAATCAGATGATGTCTACTATCGAACGCTTTTGAAGAAAGAAAGCGAAAGAGAGGAGGCAGGGGATGAAAGTAGCGATCGTTCACAATAAAGAAGCAAAGACCATAGAAGTGGCTGAGCGCTTGAACACACTATTAGAACAAGCTGGGATCCAGCGAGATGATCATGAACCAGAGTTGGTCATCTCAATTGGTGGAGATGGCACATTATTATCGGCATTTCATCACTACAGTCATTGTCTGAATGACGTGCGTTTCTTAGGCGTGCATACAGGTCATTTAGGGTTTTATACTGATTGGCGAGATTACGAGTTGGAAGAACTAGTAGACAGCTTGCGAACAAATCGGGAACAAAGTGTCAGCTATCCCTTGTTGGATGTTCGGATCAGTTATTTGGATGAAACGCCTGATCAGCATTTTTTAGCACTAAATGAATCAACGATTAAACGGGCCAATCGTACGATGGTAGCCGATGTATACATTAAAAATGAATTGTTTGAAAGTTTCAGAGGAGATGGGTTGACGATTTCTACACCCACTGGTTCGACTGCCTATAATAAAAGTGTCGGCGGTGCAGTGATCCATCCTAGTATCAATGCCTTTCAATTGGCTGAGATTGCTTCGCTGAATAATCGAGTGTTTCGTACTTTGGGTTCTCCGATCGTGATTGCCCATGATGAGTGGTTGGAAATAAAATTGGAAAATACAGAAGATTATCTTGTAACGGTTGATCAATTGAATGTCGCAAAAGCCGATATCCGTTCTATTTATTATCGAATAGCAGAAGAACGGATCCATTTTGCTTCTTATCGACATATGCATTTTTGGCATCGCGTGAAAGATGCCTTTATTGGTGAGGATTAATATGCAGTTTACATGGGATTATGAGAAAGATCATTCTCAGCAGGTAAAATATTTTTTAAAAGAAAAAGGGATCTCAAAAGGTCTGTTAGCGAAAATAAAATTTCAAGGCGGTCAAATCAAAGTCAATGATCAAGTAGAAAATGTCTTGTTTTCTCTAGCCAAGGATGATAAGGTAACCATTGTGATTCCTGCTGAAGGAGAACATGAAACCGTACTTTTGGACGAAACGCCGATCGATATCGTGTATGAAGATGAACATGTTCTGGTAGTAAACAAACCAGCAGGCGTTTCGTCCATTCCTGCCCAATACCATCCAAATGGGACAATGGCAAATCGTGTAAAAGCTTATTACAAAAAACAAGGGTACGAAAACCAAGTAATTCATGTAGTTACACGACTAGACCGTGATACGTCTGGCTTGATGCTTTTTGCCAAGCATGGGTTTGCGCACGCAAAATTAGACACGCAACTTCGTGAAAAGAAGTTTGTAAAAAAATATCAAGCATTAGTCAGTGGAATGCTTTCCAATTTATCGGCACATGGACATATCGATTTGCCGATTGCCCGAGATTATTCTTCGCTACTGAAGCGAATGGTCTCTAATGAAGGACGTTCTGCACAGACGGAGTACTGGATAGAGAAGCGACTAACAGAAATCGCGTTAGTTGATATCCAGCTGCATACAGGAAGGACACATCAAATAAGAGTTCATTTTTCCGCCATTGGCTGTGCACTGCTCGGTGATGATATGTATAGCGGACGAATGGATCTGGGAATAAAAAGACAAGCCCTTCATTGTTATGATCTGCGTTTTTACCACCCATTTACAGAAGAGCTGCTAGAGTTCAAGCAGCCTTTAGCCGCAGACATGGAGGCAGTTGTGAGACGGTTTGAAGAATAAGGCGAGGTGAGATTGGTTTGGATGAAAATCAAGAATTAGAGGAAAGATTTGCCCAGTTGACTCAAGATTTAAGGGAAAATAATATTCAGGCATTCAGAAACAGTTTTTTAGAGATGCATATCTATGAGCAGGGGCAATTCTACCAATCTCTTACAGAAGAGAACAGGCAGCTGATCTATTCCTATCTGTCGCCTAAAGAATTAGCGGATATGTTCGATGTGATTGAAGAAGATAACGAACATATGAAAGAATATCTGGATGAGATGCGTCCTAGCTATGCCGCAGATATGCTTTCTGAGATGTATACAGATAATGCTGTCGATTTGCTTAATACGTTAGATAAAAAGCAAATTGCTAAATATTTAAGTTTGATGTCTGCAGACGATGCCAGTGAAATCAAGGAATTGCTCCATTACGAAGACGAAACAGCTGGTGCAATCATGACTACTGAATTTGTTTCGATCGTAGCAAATCAAACCGTTCGCTCTGCGATGTATGTGCTGAAGAATGAAGCAGATGTTGCTGAAACAATCTATTACATCTATGTCGTTAATCAAGAAGGTCAACTAGTGGGGGTTATTTCTCTACGCGACCTAATCGTGAATGATGATGATGCTATGATTTCTGATCTGATGAGCGAGCGGGTGCTTTCAGTTCATGTAGGCGACGACCAAGAAGATGTGGCACAAACATTCAGGGATTATGACTTCTTAGCTCTTCCTGTCACCGATTATGATGATCATTTGTTGGGAATCGTCACAGTCGATGACATCATTGACGTTATTGATGATGAAGCTGCCAGCGATTATTCAGGACTTGCCGGGGTCAATGTGGAAGAAATCAATGAAAATCCAGTAAAGGCAGCATCTCGACGTTTGCCTTGGCTAATCACTCTGTTGTTTTTAGGTATGTCTACTGCTTCTTTGATCAGTCATTATGAAGACTTGGTAAGTGAAGCGAGCATTTTAGCGGTCTTCATTTCACTGATCACAGGAACAGCTGGTAATGCTGGAACCCAGTCGCTGGCTGTGGCTGTCCGTCGACTTGCAATCTCTGATGACAAAGATCACGGGTTTGTCCGACTTGTTTTGGCTGAAGTCTTGACCGGCGTCGTAACAGGAGCTGTTACAGGGATTACGATTTTTCTGATCGTGGGCTTTTGGAAACATAATTTTATCTTAGGATTTGTGATAGGGATGGCCATGCTGTTTGCGATAACAGTGGCGAATCTTGCAGGTAGTTTGATTCCGATGCTGATGGATCGTCTAGGATTTGATCCAGCGGTAGCAAGCGGTCCATTTATCACGACCTTGAGTGATTTGACAAGTGTACTGATTTATTTCAATATTGCCTCTTTATTTATGGGCTATTTTATGTAAAAAGCAAAAACATTGGCAACAAGTATACTGCTTGTTGCCAATGTTTTTTGTTTATAAGATTATGGCTGAAGTTCAACGATTTTAGTTCCGTGGACTTCACTCACGTTTAATTCTTTAGCTACATGTGCTGCATTCGCTGCTGTTACGCCACCACCGGGCAAAATGATCAAACGGCCATCTGCATAGTCAATCAATTCTTTGAGCCGTGGGAAATGTTCTTCAATCGTTTGATCAGCAGGGCCGCCATGCGTCAAGATACGGTCAACACCGTGCGCTGCCAGCCAATCGATTGCTTCAAATTGCCGTTCTTCAGGAATACTGTCAAAAGCCATATGGAAGGTGATCTGTACGCCTTCTGCGGTTTCGATCAATAGTTCCAATGCTTCTTCGTCTAGCCATCCTGAGGGAGTAAGACAACCAAAAACTACGCCATCCGTCCCTAATTTCTTTGCTTCAATCAAATCAGTATGCATAATTTTCAATTCGATATCGTTATAGACAAAATCACCCCCTCTAGGACGGATAATCGTCATTACAGGGATATTTTTTTCCCCTGCGTAACTTAATGTTTCTTCGATCACACCAGTACTTGGGGTCGTTCCGCCGACCGCTAAGTTGTCACATAATTCGATTCGGTTAGCTCCTCTGGCAATTGCCAGAGGAATAGATGTGTAGTTTTCAGCACAAAATTCTTTGATCATCTGATCTTCTCCTTTGTCTTTCGCTTTCTTCTAGGCATTGTATCATATTTTTACCAGTTGCCAAAGTGAGCATCTAACGGTAAGATAAAACAGAAATGAGGGGGAACTATGTTAAAAAAAATTGACCGAGGACGCCAGTTTTTGGCAGAAAAACATCAGCTGTTCCGCTGTCCAGTTTGCCAAGAAGAGGTAGAAAAGTCTGATAATGGCTTGATATGCAAAAATAATCACCGTTTTGATCTGTCCAAAAAAGGAACACTTTACTTTTTATCCCACGCGGTTAAAACAGAATATGATCAAGAAATGTTCGTTCCAAGGCGTAGAATGATCCAATCAGGCATGTATCAGCCTGTTATTGAGACTATCGCACAGCATCTGCCTAATGAAGTCTCGCTATTAGATGTCGGCTGCGGAGAAGGAAGCTTCTTGAATGAACTTTCAAAATTGAAAAAGATTCAAACTGCTGTTGGATTTGATATTTCAAAAGAAGGGGTCTATGCAGCTACGGAACAATCTGTCGAGGCATTTTGGTGTGTAGCGGATTTGACCAATTTGCCATTTGCTGATCAGACATTTAACACGATCTTAAATATCTTTTCGCCTTCTCATTACCAAGAATTTCAACGTGTACTGTCAGAAGATGGAGAGGTGCTGAAAGTAGTGCCGCAAGAAAATTATTTAAAAGAACTGCGCCAGGCTTTTTATCCGAATCAACCTGAAAAGCAAAGTTATTCCAATGATCGTGTAGTCGCAAAGTTTACTGAATCGATGAAACTAACTGAACGTCAGCGTGTGACCTATGAATTTGAGATACCAGAAGAAAATCGAAAAGATCTTTTAGCAATGTCGCCCTTAGAGTGGCAAGTGGAGGAAGGAATCAAAGCAGACTTGTACAAGAATCCTTTGAATAAGATTACAATTGACATAGAATTATTAAAAGGAACTAAGAGAAAACGGTTTTCTAGTAGTTTTTAAAGAGTAGAGGTTGCAAAAGTAAGTTGAGGGTGTTATAGTAGCAACAAGTTGTTTTTTCATTGGTTTTTATCAGGTTCCTGTTCTGATAAAAGTTAGTGAGAAGAGCTTCACTAACGTAACGACTCGCAGTGACTGACACCGAGTTGATACGTTTTTTTTTATGCAAAAATCAAATTGTCAGAAAATAGAAACGAACATAAATATGAGAGGAATGATCCTGATGAATCATATCGTTTTATTCGAACCGTTAATACCTGCAAACACCGGAAATATTGCCCGTACGTGTGCGGCCACGAATACGCCGCTTCATTTAATTGAGCCCCTAGGTTTTTCAACGGATGACAAACATCTGAAACGAGCAGGATTAGATTATTGGAATGATGTAAATATTACTTATCACAGTGATTTAGAAGCTTTTTTAGCATTTTTAGGTGATCGTAAACTACACTTGATCTCAAAATTTGCCCATAAGGTATACAGTGAAGAAAATTTTGCTGATGGAGAAGAGCACTTCTTTTTATTTGGAAAGGAAACAACTGGCTTGCCAGAAGCGTTTATGCGCGAAAACGAGGAAAAGTGTTTGCGCATCCCTATGAATGATGAGCATGTTCGTTCATTGAATTTATCGAATACAGCTGCAATGATTGTGTACGAAGCACTTCGTCAGCAAGGATTCCCTAATTTAGAATTAACGCACCATTATGAAAATGACAAGCTGGATTAGACAGTTTATTATAGAGTAAAATAAAAGAAAGACAGGAGTTTGCTGCGTATGGAACTATATTTTACCCGACATGGGAAGACACAATGGAATCAGGAAAGACGTTTTCAAGGGAGCAATGGCGATTCTCCGCTTTTGCCTCAAAGTTATGAAGAAATCAAAGCATTTGGGAAAAAAGTAAAATATGTTCCTTTTAAAGCAATTTATTCCAGTACAGCAAAACGAGCACGAGATACAGCAGAAGGTATCAATAAAGAGCTTGCTCGTCCGGTAGAGATTTTTTATACAGATAAACTGCGAGAACTAGGGCTAGGTACTTTAGAAGGACAATCAATCGATGAAATGTATCAGAAATACCCAGAGAATCTGCCGAATTTGCGTAATCACTTAGATCTATATGATCCTTCTCCTTTTCATGGAGAAACGATTGAATCAGCAATCACACGTATTGAAACTGTTGTAGCGGATGCGGTTGCTCAACATAAAAACGGACCTCTTTTATTCGTAGGTCATGGGGCCTCATTAACTGCTGCCATTCAATGGATGACAGGGAAAGAGCTAAGTGAGTTGCGGGAAATGGGCGGTTTGTTCAATAGCAGCCTGACGATTTTAGAGACTGAAGAGCCTTGCAAATTATTGTCGTATGAACTGAAAGTATGGAACCAAACAGATTTTTTAGGAACTGAAACAGCACCAGAACCTTTACTATAGAAGAAGGAGGCGGCTTCCGATGCAGCCAGAAGAAATGCCTTATTTCGTTGGTACAGTTGCCGCGATTTTTTTTCAAAATCCTAGTAATTTTTACAAAGTGCTTTTGGTACACATCAGCGAAACCACAGCTGATTACCGTGAAAAAGAAATTGTAGTTACCGGAAGCTTTGGCGATATTCAAGAAAATGAGACCTATCGTTTTTATGGAGAACTAGTGGATCACCCTAAATACGGAAGACAGCTTAAAGTCGAAAGATATGAGCAAGAAAAACCAACAACTGCGAATGGGATCGTAGCTTATCTTTCCAGCGAAAAATTCCCTGGGATCGGTAAGAAAACAGCAGAGAAAATCGTCGAGTTGCTGGGAGAAGATGCTATCGAAAAAATCATTGCTGATCCTTCGGTATTAAAACAAGTCTCTGGTTTAACGAAGCCAAAAAGAGAAATGCTTGCTGAAACGATTCGTCTAAATCACGGGATGGATCAAGTAATCATGGGATTGAATCGTTATGGATTCGGTAGTCAGTTAGCCTTCAGTATTTATCAGACCTATAAGAACGAGTCTTTGGAGATCATCGAAGAAAATCCGTATCAGCTAGTCGAAGACATAGAAGGAATCGGGTTCAAACGTGCAGATAATCTAGCCGAACAAGTCGGTATTGCAGCAGATTCACCTAGAAGAATCCGAGCAGCCATCTTGCATCAGATTTTTCAGCATGCTGTTCAAACAGGAGATACATACGTACCGGCGGAAACATTGCTTCAGCAAACCATCCGTATTTTAGAAACAAGTCGTCCAATCGAAATTCTGCCTGATCAGGTTGCTACTGTGATTATCCAGCTTGTTGAAGAAGGAAAAATCCAACAAGAAGAAACGAATCTTTACGAAAACAGTTTGTATTTTTCTGAATGGGGAATCGGCAATTCCATCCAACGTCTGCTCAGCCGTAAAAAAGAAATCCATTATCCTGAAAAAGAAGTGCAGAAAAATATTCGGCGTATCGAAAAAATATTCGGTATACAGTATGGCCCCTCGCAAGAACAAGCAATCGCTGAAGCCATCCGTTCTCCTCTATTTATTTTAACAGGAGGACCAGGTACGGGGAAAACTACTGTGATCAATGGGATCGTTAATCTTTTTGCAGAGTTGAATGGTCTGGAATTGGACCCGTCAAAATATACCCAAGAAATTTTTCCTATTCTGCTTGCAGCACCAACTGGCCGGGCAGCTAAACGAATGAACGAGACAACAGGTCTGCCTGCCAGTACAATCCATCGTTTACTTGGGCTGAATGGACGAGAAAAAACACCTTCAGTCAGCACGAAAGAATTAGAAGGCGGACTTTTGATCGTTGATGAGATGTCTATGGTCGATACATGGCTGGCTAACACATTATTCAAAGCGATTCCGACGAATATGCAGGTTATCCTAGTAGGAGATAAAGATCAGCTTCCTTCTGTCGGTCCTGGACAAGTGCTACATGACCTTTTGGAAATCGAACAAATTCCTAAAATGGAACTCAATCAGATTTATCGACAAGGTGATGGTTCTAGTATTATTCCTCTTGCCCATGAAATCAAAGAAGGGCGTCTACCAAAAGATTTCACAAAGAATCAAAAAGATCGTTCCTATTTCCGAAGCGACGCATATCAAATTGAACCCTTGATCTCTAAAATTGTGGAAAAGGCGAAAAATAAGGGATTCCGTGCACAAGATATCCAAGTATTAGCACCAATGTATCGGGGACCTGCAGGGATCGATGCGTTAAATAAAATGATGCAGGAGATATTCAATCCAGGGAGACCTGGGAAAAAGGAAGTGCATTGGAACGACACCGTTTATCGGATAGGAGACAAAGTACTCCAGTTAGTCAATACTCCCGAATTGAATGTATTCAATGGGGATATGGGAGAAATCACGGGGATTATCTTGGCAAAAGATTCGGAAGATAAAGTGGATGAATTAGTTATCCAGTTTGATGCAAATGAGGTCACTTATAAAAGAAACGAGTGGAATAAAATTACTCTTTCTTATTGTTGCTCGATCCATAAATCACAGGGCAGTGAATTCAAAATGGTCATTTTGCCCATGGTTCATCAATATCAGCGCATGCTTCAGCGTAATCTACTCTACACGGCGGTTACTCGGAGTAAGGAACTGTTGATTTTGTTAGGGGAAGAGCACGCGTATGCCACTTGTGTAGCGAATGAATCGGCAAGCCGAATGACTACGTTGAAATCAAGAATCATCGATAATGAAAAAATGACTATCACTCTGCGGACAAAATTAGCAGCTTATGAAGATTCTTTGATTGGAAATGATCCATTTGAAGATGGGACCTATACGAAAGAGTCGCAGGACATAAAAGAACAGTTACCTATAAAAGACGACAGTGGAACGAATGAATCGAAAAACCAAGTAATGGAAACAGTGGAACCAGATCTGTTTTCTTCATCGATTGTGGAAGAAAAGAAAGAAGAGATAGAATCTGCTGTTCCTAAGGAGTTCGTTCTTACTGCAGAAGCGATTAATCAGAAATTAGTAGATCCAATGATTGGTATGGAAAACATTACACCGTATACATTATAAAAGAATCTGACGATACGGATGCGCTATTTATTGGCAATATTGATCACTTAAAAAGCGGATGTGACACGACTTGTGCCTCATCCGCTTTTTGAAATTATTCTTGGTGACTTGGAGTGAAATTATAGGCTCTTCTTGGTAAATGGTGTTCAAAAGCCAGTTTCTCGGTATGAAGACAAACTTTTGCAAAAATGCGAGCAACCGTTTCCGCAAAATTTTTCTTTATACTCGAAATTACTTGAAAAATAACTGGTTTTTTGTAGAAAATTGCAGATCAAAAGGACGAGGAGCGACATCTTCTCCATCTTCTTGACCATATTGCGGCGTTGTTGAAACGATTCGTAATCTGTTTGTTGTGTAGTGATGGAAATATTTCGATTTCAATTGTTTTTTCTGCATAAGTAAAAGGATAAGCCATATGATTTTAAAAATATTGATTCGTTCGACCATGACAAAATCAATGACTGGTTTAGACGCATCTGCAGTTGGAGCAATTGCGATTCCTCCTCCAAAAAAAGGATGCTTCGTTGCTGTACATAAAAATGCATTTGAAAAACTTAACTGCTTTCCTCCTGCATCCACTAGAATTGGAAATCCTTTTTGAGTAAATAAAGTCCGGAGAATAGAGAACAAATACGAAAAAGAACCTAAGTTGTATTTGTTCAATCGTTCTTTTGTAGAAGAATGATTTGTCGCGTGGACGATAGCTGCATCTAATCCAATACCAAAATTATTAACAGCTATTCCTTTTTTTTCACTTATTTTTTCTTCATAAGCCATTATATGGACTTTATCTGGTGATTGAGCTGCTAAAATCAGCTGAAGTGCTTTTTTAGGATTCTTAGGAAGTCCCGCTCCTCGAGCAAAATCATTTCCAGAGCCTGCTGGAATATAAGCGACAGGAAATTCAACTTCCATCTGATAGAAAGTATCAAGTACCTGATGCAAGGTTCCGTCTCCTCCTACGATGATCAAAAGAGGGAAAGTTTCGATTGTTTCCTGTTCTTCTGTCCAAGGTACTAATGTTTCTTTTGCCAGAATTTCAGCAATCTCCGCATCATGTCCTTTGTATTCACTGTAATGAAGGGTATAGTTGACATGTTTGTTTTTTAATACCGGCAAGATTTTTTCTGCTACTTTATGGCCGTTTCCACTGCCTGCCGATGGATTGATCAATAAATGATAATGGAATTTCATATTTTCCTCCTGCTATTCAATAAAACAAGATATTTTAATCATCCTGTTTGCTGGTTAACCAATAATTAGCAAGCTTTTTCTATTTTTGGAATGAAAGAAACTTGTTTTTTACAAAAAAACGCCTGTTACAAAATTAATTCTTGGTTATTATAGCAGAAGACTAGGAGAATGAAAAAGGTCTGGAGACCGAAAAACACAAAAAAGCCTAGCAAGCGCATCATCCATTACTTACGTAAGGAGAAGTTCCAAGGTTCGGTATGTCCACTTAGACCTTCAGCTGCCTGCTAGACTACTCTCTAGTAAGAGGTTGCTCAAATTCCCACATCCTTTTTTATTTATTTAAGTTTCACAACAATTCTGTTCGTGCAGAACCTACTTCGTCTGCTTTACTGGGAATTCTTATGACCCCTTACACTTATCTTATACCATATTTCGAGACTTTTGGCAAACGTTTACATTTTTGCTTATTTACTTTTTTCAAAAGTAGATAAGACAGATTGAAATAAATGAAAAGTCTGTTATAATTATTGTTTGTTTCACATAATCGCGGTTCATCAACCATCCCGCGTTAAAAAAACTAGGAGAAACGAGGAGAGAAAATGCAAAAAACGAAAAGCAGACAACGGTTGTCCGTAATCGTTGTAAATGGTATCGTCATGGCTCTTTATCTAGCGTTAACTATTTTAGTTGCGCCTGTATCCTCAGGGCCGATCCAGTTTCGTATTTCAGAAAGTTTGAATCATTTAGTTGTCTTTAACCGTAAATTACTTTGGGGAGTTTTGGGCGGGGTCATCGTCTATAATGCCTTCTTTGGATTTGGTATCATGGATGTGGTTTTCGGTGGTGGCCAAACATTGCTTTCTTTAGGTCTGACAGCTTTGTTGCAAAACAAAGTGAAAAATGTAAAGATGCGTTTAGTATTGAACACGATCTTCTTTACCATCAGCATGGGATTGATTGCTTATATGCTAGTTCCGACAGGTGGCCAAGCATTTTGGACAACCTATGGTACACTTGCATTAAGCGAGTTCATCATCATGGCTGTTTCAGCACCACTGATGTATTATTTAGATCGTTCGCTTGATTTTGAAAAGCGTGTCTAATTGTAAAAAAACGACAAAAGAAAGCAGCTGAGCTGTATTTCTTTTGTCGTTTTTATTATGCTTCTTGGTTTTGCAAATTTTCGATTTCTACCACTTTATAATTCTTTTTCTCTAAGTGGTTGACGATCGTTTCACATACTTTTGGTTCAGTGTTCGCCGGCAGCGTAATCAATGTACGTCGGATATATTCGTCTTTTTCAATATCAAGAGTAATGCAGCTGGCAATGCTACTGTGTTTTGAAATGATTTTTGCGATAGCAGCCAGATCTCCTTGCTTTCCTGTAGAAGCAATTGTCAGCACATAGCTTCCTTGTTCTACGCTCCAAGATTGGGAGAGCATATTAAGTAATGTGCTATGTGTCAAAATACCATAAAAATGATTTTCACTGTCAAGGACAGCAATATAAGGTAGCTCTTTGATCGTAAAGAATACTTTGAAGAAAGAAGTATCCAGATAAATGAACTTTGTGGCATTTTTCAAAAGATGAGTGACAGGAAGCGTCATATCACCGCCGTTTGCTTTATGACGATAGATGTGCATTTTGTAAATATTTCCACGGAAAATATTCCCTGAAGAATCTAAGATCGGCACACAACGGTATCCGGAAGTTTCTAAAATTTTTAATGCTTCTTCTAATGTACTAGTCTCTGTAACGGTTGTCAGATCTTTTTTCTTATATACAAGTGTTTTTAATAGCATCGCTATACCTCCAATTGTCTCATTTTAGCTTAATTTCAAATTAATCATATCATAATTTTATCTAAATCAATAGATAGTTTATTTCACAAATTGACAAGTAAAAAGTTACGTGATACTGTTATTAAGTATAAGTCTGATTCTCAGCAAGGGGGGCAGAAGTAAATGGCAAAGAAAAAAGCAGCACTCGCTTGTTCCGTTTGTGGGTCTCGTAACTACACAAAATCAGTCAGTGAAGGAAAAAGCGGCGAACGTTTAGAAATCAACAAATTTTGTAAATATTGTAATCAATATACATTACATAAAGAAACGAAATAAACAGCAAAGGAGGATGTCTCATGAAATTTCTAAAAAGCGTAAAAGATGAAATCAAACAAGTAACTTGGCCAAACAGAAAACAACTTCGTAAAGATACGTTGGTAGTTATCGAAACTTCTATTCTTTTCGGGTTGATGTTTTACGTAATGGATACAGCAATCCAAAGTTTATTTGGCTGGATCTTAAAATAACTCGCTAGCCACAATGTGCTTTTAGTGCTATAATGAAGCGAAAGAAAAACTTCGGGTGTACTGAGGTTTTTTTATTTTACAATGAAATGAGGAGCCTTCAATGGAATCTTTTGAAAAAAACTGGTATGTCTTGCATACATATTCAGGATATGAAAACAAAGTAAAAGCAAATATCGAATCTCGTGCGCAAAGTATGAAAATGGCCGACTTTATTTTCCGTGTCGTTGTTCCTGAAGAAAAAGAAACAGAAGTCAAAAATGGGAAAGAAAAAGAAATCGTTCATAAAACATTTCCAGGATATGTTCTTGTTGAAATGATCATGACAGACGCTTCCTGGTATGTTGTCCGTAACACACCAGGCGTGACAGGATTCGTTGGTTCACACGGAGCTGGAAGCAAACCAGCACCACTACTTCCAGAAGAAGTCAATCATATCTTGCGTTCTATCGGCATGAGTCTACGACAAAATGATCTAGAAGTAGAAGTTGGCGAAGTTGTGAAAATCATCGAAGGCGCATTTGCTGGATTAGAAGGACAAGTAACAGAAGTTGACGGAGAAAAAGAAAAATTGAAAGTCAACATCGATATGTTTGGTCGTGAAACAAGTACAGAACTTGATTTCGATCAAGTAGATAAAATCGATTAATGATTAATAAAAAGACTTGAAATGTCGATCATACGATTGACCTTTCAAGTCTTTCTTTTTTCTATATGGAAAGGAAGAGGCGAATGACAAATCAAATCAAAAATGTATGCAAACATGCGGCTACAGCAGCTTTAGTGCTTATCAGCTTGTTTGCGATAAGTGGTTGCCAGACGACGAAGACGAATACTACTGCAGTTTCTGATAAAGAAAAAACGGTAGAATCCAGTAAATTGATAGAAAAAACCACTATTCCAACACTTTTTTTCCATGGCTACAGCGGGACAGAAAATTCCTTTAAAGGGATGTTGCAACGTTTGGAAAAAAATCAAAAAGCAGTAAAAGAATTAGTTTTAATAGTAGGAGCAGATGGACAAATACAAGCAGAAGGGGACTTGTCTGGAAAAGCAGACAATCCGATGGTCCAAGTATTGTTTGAAGATAATAAAAACAACGAGTGGAACCAAGCAGAATGGATCAAATCTTGTCTTTTGTATCTGAAAGAAAACGAGGGCATAGACAAAGTCAACATAGTGGGGCATTCCATGGGAGGGGTTAGTGCATTACGCTATTTAGGAACATATGGACAGGATACGTCATTGCCGCAAGTTCAGACATTTACGGCAATTGGTGCACCTTTTAATGATTTTGTCGATGACAGTGGGCAATCTCTGACAGAGGAGTTAGCAAAGGGGCCTGCTGTTGTTTCTAGCCGCTATCAAGATTATCAGCAAATGATCGGAAATTTGCCTACAACTACTCGATTTTTCCTGATTGCCGGACAATTAGATGAAGCAGACTTGAGTGATGGGACAGTACCGTTAAACAGTGCATTAGCTGTCTATGCGTTGTTGAAACAACACGGAAATGAAGTAGAAGAAAAAATAGTAAAAGGCGAAAATGCCGCTCATAGTATGCTTCATGAAAACCAAGAAGTAGATCAGCTTGTTAGTCGATTTGTTTGGAACGAATAGCAAGAAAAGGATCCGAGAGTAAATTTTTGCTTACTTTTTGTAAGGATAGTATGATTTATATGTAATCAAGAAGATGAAAGAAGGATCTACTATGACTTATCATACAAGTAATGAAGAACATCCAATCGATATCGTAAACATTGCCTCACTAGAAGGTCGTGTAAAAGAGCGCATGGAAGCAGGAGCTTTTGGCTATATTCGCGGTGGTTCTGAAGATGAGTGGACGATGAAAGAAAATACGACTTCTTTTAATACAAAAAAAATCATGCCACGGATATTACGCGGAATCGACTCAGCGGATTTGCATACATCAGTTTTTGGAATTGAATTAGACACACCGATTATCCAAGCGCCATCAGCGGCCCAAGGATTGGCACATGAAAAAGGGGAAGCTGATACAGCTAAAGGGGTAGCTGCTGCTGGATCAATCTTTTCCATCAGCACTTATGCAAACACGACAATCAAAGATGCAGCAGATGCAGCGCCAGGTGCACCGCAGTTTTTCCAATTATATATGAGTAAAGACGATGGATTCAATGAGTTCATTTTGAAAAAAGTAGTAGAAGCAGGGGCTAAAGCCATCATTTTAACGGCAGATTCAACGCTCGGTGGTTACCGTGAAGAAGATGTGATCAATCAATTCCAATTTCCATTACCAATGCCTAATTTAGCTGCTTATAGCGAACAAAGTGCAAGTGGGAATGGCGAAGGAAAAGGAATTGCAGAAATTTATGCAGCTGAAAAGCAAGGCTTGACACCAGATGACATCAAAACAATCAAAGAAATCACCAATCTTCCAGTCATCGTAAAAGGAATACAATCGCCAGAAGATGCAGTCATCGCTATCTCTGCAGGGGCAGATGGTATCTGGGTATCTAATCATGGTGGTCGACAATTAGACGGAGGTCCTGCTTCCTTTGAAGTATTGCCAAAAATTGCCGAAGTAGTCAATAAACGTGTACCAGTGATTTTCGACTCTGGCGTCCGTCGAGGAGAACATGTCTTTAAAGCTTTGGCAAGTGGTGCTGACTTAGTTGCGATTGGCCGACCAGTGATCTATGGATTGAATCTAGGTGGGGCAGAAGGGGTAACTTCTGTTTTTGAACACCTGAACAAAGAATTGTCGATCACGATGCAACTTGCAGGAACAAAAACGATTGATGAAGTAAAAAATACGAAATTGATGGATTAATAAAAAAACGAAGAGAGGCCTAACTGTGCGTCTCTTCGTTTTTTTGTGATGGAAATAACTAATCTCTTAATACTCGAAACTAGGCAGCTTTTTTACGACCTCTTATTTAAAATCTCTTCTGTAAGTCGCTTAGCAGTTGGCGTAACAGCTAAGCCGCCTTCTGCTGTCTCTTTGAAAATCGATGGCATTTGTCGTCCGACTTGATACATCGCAGCAACGACTTCATCCGGTGGAATGACACTTTCGATACCCGCTAATGCCATGTCAGCAGAGATGAAAGCTTGAGAAGACCCTAAAGCATTACGTTTGACACAAGGTACTTCAACTAAACCTGCAACAGGATCGCAAATCAGTCCCATCATATTTTTCAATGTGATGGCTACTGCTTGAGCTGCTTGATGAGGAGTCCCATTTTTTGCGCAAACCAAAGCTGCCGCCGCCATTGCACTTGCAGAACCAACTTCTGCTTGACAACCCCCTTCTGCGCCACTAATAGAAGCGTTGTTCGCGATTACTAACCCGAAAGCGCCAGCAGTAAACAAAAATTCCAATTGCTGTTCATGTGACAAACCAAGCCGATCTCGGACAGCCATTAACACACCAGGAACAACCCCCGCACTTCCAGCAGTCGGTGTAGCACAAATCAATCCCATTTTTGCATTGACTTCGTTAACAGCTACAGCGTTGCGTACAGCCTTTAAGATCGTTTCTCCGCTCAAAAAATCTGCATCGTTCAAATAATCATCTAATTTTTTTGCATCGCCACCGGTAATCCCTGTGACGGAGGTGACACCTTCTTTTCCCTCGTTGATCGATTGTTCCATTACTGAAAGATTTTTTTCCATAATCGCAATGATCTGACTACGGGAACGACCGCTCATTTCCATTTCAACTGCAATCATCAATTCTGCTACACTTGAATAAGCTTTCGCTTGGTCTACTAATTCTTCAATCGATAAAAACATTTTTTCAGCTCCTTAATCGAAATAGTTTACGCTGTCGATATTTGGCAGATGTTTGAGTCTTCTTACTGTTTCTTCAACTTGAGGATTATCTACTTCAATGATCATGATGGCACTTTCGCCTTTTGATTCCCGTGTCACTGTCATAGTACCGATATTCGTATTGGTTTCAGAAAGTATACCAGTCACTTTAGCGATCATCCCTGGAACATCTTGGTGAACAACGATCAAGGTAGGTGTTCCCATGCTTAAAGAAATTTTGAATCCATTCAATTCAGAAATCTGGATATTGCCACCGCCGATCGAAATGCCAGTAACTGAAAGCTTTCGTGTTCCTTTTTTTAGAAGCATCTTTACAGAATTCGGATGTTCGGCTTTTTCACTCTTAGGAACAAACAAGACTTCCATGCCTGCTTCATATGCCAATTTCAAAGAATCAGCTAAACGTTCATCATCAGGTTCCATTCCTAATAGACCGCCAACTAATGCAATGTCTGTTCCGTGCCCCCGATAGGTTTTTGCAAATGATTCATATAGATAAATATCTACAGAATCAGGTTGCTCGCCAAATATACTGCGTACGATCTTCCCAATTCTAGCTGCTCCAGCTGTGTGGGAGCTACTTGGACCAATCATCACAGGTCCAATAATATCAAAGACACTTCTATACCTTAAATCTTTCATTTTCTCCACCTCATTTTGTTATGTAGGAATCTTTGTACAAGGGTCTAAAAAAACCGCGTTATTGTTTGCTTTCATCTGTTGAACCATGCTAGCGCAAGTGTAACATAAAAGAAGAAATGGGAACGAAAAATTGTTGTTTTTTTAGAATAAATTTAGCGTTTATTCAAGCAAAATGTAAAAATAGCAGAAAAAAATCTTGAAAAAACAAATAAATTTGCTATACTGTACCAGTGTGCATTGTTTTGCACATTATTTGTCTGGATTTTTTCAGATCAGATAAAACGTGGGAGGAGAAATATGCATCTCCAATTAACCACATCACGGACTTAAGGAGGTATGTCTCGTGGCAAAGAAAGTAGAAAAAATCGTTAAATTGCAAATTCCTGCAGGGAAAGCAACTCCAGCTCCACCAGTAGGTCCTGCACTAGGTCAAGCGGGTATCAATATCATGGGATTCACAAAAGAATTCAACGCTCGTACAGCTGATCAAGCAGGTTTGATCATTCCGGTTGTTATTTCTGTATACGAAGACCGTTCATTCACATTCGTTACAAAAACACCGCCAGCTGCTGTTCTATTGAAAAAAGCAGCTAAAATCGAAAAAGGTTCAGGTGAACCAAACAAAAATAAAGTTGCGAAAGTTTCTAGCGATCAAGTAAGAGAAATCGCTGAATTAAAAATGGAAGACCTAAACGCAGCTAACGTTGAAGCAGCAATGCGCATGGTTGAAGGAACTGCACGAAGCATGGGGATCACTGTAGAATAATCTCTACACCCTAAGACAGCAGCTTCTCAGTTGGCTCTATATTGAAAGATATAGAACACGTGGGAGGTACAACCGTTATAACCACAATCAAGGAGGAACCAAAATGGCTAAAAAGAGCAAAAAAATGCAAGATGCATTAAAAAAAGTTGATTCAAGTAAAGTTTATCCTGTTGCCGAAGCAGTAGCTTTAGCAAAAGAAACAAACATTGCAAAATTTGATGCAACAGTTGAAGTTGCATACCGTTTGAACGTAGACCCTAAAAAAGCAGACCAACAAATCCGTGGTGCTGTTGTATTACCAAACGGAACTGGTAAAACACAAACTGTTTTAGTTTTTGCTAAAGGAGACAAAGCAAAAGAAGCTGAAGCAGCTGGTGCAGATTTCGTAGGTGACGACGACATGGTTCAAAAAATCCAAAACGGATGGTTTGACTTTGACGTAGTTGTTGCAACACCTGATATGATGGCTACTGTAGGTCGTCTAGGACGTGTATTAGGACCAAAAGGCTTAATGCCAAACCCTAAAACTGGTACAGTTACAATGGATGTAACAAAAGCAGTAAACGAAGTGAAAGCTGGTAAAGTAACTTACCGTGTAGACAAAGCTGGAAACATCCATGTACCAATCGGAAAAGTTTCATTTGATGATGAAAAATTAGTTGAAAACTTTGCAACAATCCATGATGTATTGCTAAAAGCTAAACCATCAGCAGCTAAAGGTCAATACATGAAAAATGTAACGATCACAACAACATTTGGACCTGGTATCCATGTTGACCAAGCTTCTTTCTAATCAAATATTAGAACGTTGATTGATCCAACTGAAAAATAATTCTTGACTCAACTAGTTTAGCATGCTAAGCTAGTTGAGGTTAATAATTAACTTGTACCGAAGACAGTAGGTGGCTCCAAGCCTTAATTTCCTACCGAGGACGTTTATTGAATATATTCAATAGTCCCTCTATGTCTGCGGTGGCATAGAGTTTTTTATTGTGAATCACTATGAACGAAGTGAATAGATGATGAACAATACTGGTTGAGCAAAGAAACTATACAAGTGATTTGCCTTTTCAGTTCAAAAAACTCTTCCATCAAAATTCAGGAGGTGAAACTCAAAAATGAGTGAAGCAATTATCGCAAAAAAAGCAGCAATCGTTGATGAAGTAAGCGAAAAATTTACAGCAGCTGCATCAGTAGTAGTCGTTGACTATCGCGGATTAACAGTTGATGAAGTAACACGTTTACGTAAACAACTTCGTGATGCTAACGTAGAAATGAAAGTTATCAAAAACTCAATCCTTTCACGTGCAGCTAAAAAAGCTGGCCTTGAAGGCATGGACGAAGTATTCACTGGACCTACAGCCGTTGCATTCAGTAACGAAGATGTAGTTGCACCAGCGAAAATCATGGACGAATTTGCTAAAGAAGCAAAAGCATTAGAAATCAAAGGCGGTATCATCGAAGGTAAAGTATCTTCATTGGAAGAAATCACAGCATTGGCAAAATTGCCAAATCGCGAAGGACTTCTATCTATGTTGCTATCTGTACTACAAGCGCCAGTCCGCAACGTGGCTTACGCTGTCAAAGCAGTGGCAGACAAAGAAGATGGAGATGCAGCTTAATTGCCGCATAAAGTATTAAATAAAAAAGAACATTTAAACGGAGGAAATTATAATGGCATTGAACATTGAAAACATCGTTGCTGAGTTAAAAGAAGCAACTATCCTAGAACTTAACGACCTAGTTAAAGCTATTGAAGAAGAATTTGGCGTATCTGCTGCTGCTCCTGTAGCTGTAGCTGCTGCTGGTGGCGCTGCTGCTGCTGAAGAACAAACAGAATTCACTGTAGAATTAACTGCAGCTGGAGACCAAAAAGTTAAAGTTATCAAAGCAGTTCGTGAAGCAACTGGCTTAGGCTTGAAAGAAGCTAAAGCTGTAGTTGATGGCGCTCCTGCACCAGTTAAAGAAGGCGTATCTAAAGAAGAAGCTGACGAATTGAAAGCTAAACTTGAAGAAGTTGGCGCATCTGTAACTGTTAAATAATTTTTTAACTATTTAAAAGCACTGAGATCCTATCTTGGATTTCGGTGCTTTTTTGTTTTTATGTTAAACTATTATTTAATGAATATAGTTTTTTTCAGGAGGTAATATGAAAAAGAAAAAAATCCGATTGATTTTGATCACGTTGGGAATCGTTCTGATACTGATGGTGGGCTATCGGTTGTATTTGGAATACCAGACAGATATACAATTATTTTTGAACCCGAAAGCAAGTAAAGCACAGCTACTGGCTCATATCCGTTCTCACGGATTTTTCGCAGGGCTTCTTTTAGTCGTATTAACGGCAGTGATGTGTGCTGTTCCCGGTATCCCTACTTCGGTTATTGGTGTCATTGCCGGATTGAGCTTTGGTCCGTTCATTGGGGCAGGTATCAATGTTTTAGGGAATGCTCTGGGCAATATCTCCGCTGTGTTTTTGATGCACCGATTGAAGTTTTTAGACAAGAAAACTGAAAAAAATCATTGGGTGCGATCCATTCGGCAAATGAGACATCCAAAAATAGGCGTAATGTTAGGTTACATGATACCGGTGATCCCATCTTCTATGGTCAATTTTGCTGCAGATGCGATGAAACTGCCTCTTCAGCAAATCGTAATGTCGATCGTGATTGGAGTCATCCCTTCATCTGTGTTGTATGCGTGTGGTGGAGAAGCTCTGTTTCACGGATATAACAAAACTGCAGTCACGTTGGTTGCAAGTGTTACTGTGTTAGTAGGGTTAGTTGTCTTCATTTATAAAGATCGCAAGAAAAAACAAGGAAAACAAAGACAAAAATAATAAGTATGGCGAATAGTTGTATTTTTCTATTTCCAATCTTTTCCATAAGTTGTAAACTAAGATAGGAAATGGGGGAAATCAATGGAGAGTAAAGAAAAAACATCTTTAACAACATCGCTTATTTTATTATTATCAATCACTTGCGGCGTCGTTGTTGCTAATATGTATTATATCCAGCCGATTGGAACAAAAGTAGCAGCTAGTTTATCTGTTAGCACAAGTGCAGTCGGGATATTGACAATGCTGACCCAGTTAGGCTATGCACTAGGGCTACTGTTTTTAGTTCCTTTAGGAGACGTGGTGGATCGTCCAAAATTAATTATACGAATGGCAGCGTTATCTGCTATCTCGCTGTTGGCCGCTTTTTTTGCGCCTTCGTTTACGTTATTTGCATGCGCTTCTTTTTTAATAGGATTACTTTCGATCGTGCCGCAAATCATCATTCCTTACGGTGCGGTACTAGCGGGACCAAAAGCAAGAGGAAAAGTCATGGGAACATTGCTTAGCGGTTTACTCGTGGGGATTTTGCTTTCTCGGACGGTATCTGGTATTGTTGCCAGTCTTTTTTCTTGGCGGATGATCTATTTATTTGCTTTATGTGCCGTCGGGATTCTTACACTTCTGCTTTACTGGAAGATGCCGCGTTCTGTCCAGCAAAGTAGTACATTTGTTTCATACCTTGATTCACTCAAAAGTTTGCCGCATTTAGTTGCCTCTCAACGTTTATTAAGAGAAGCGGCAGTCAGCGGATTTTTTATGTTTGGCACATTTTCGATCTTTTGGTCTACGTTGATTTTTTATATCAGCAGTCCCGCTTACAATTGGGGGACTTTTGAAGCAGGGATATTAGCGATTTTTGGGTTGTCTGGAGCAGTCGCTGCACCTATCGTGGGACGACTGGCAGATTCTTATTCTGAAAGAAAAATTGTATATATGGGACTTGTTATGCAAACAATAAGTTTTATTGCTTTATTGGTTGGCGGAAGCCATTTGGCCATTTTGCTTTTAGCTATTATTTTATTAGACGTCGGGAATCAATTTGGTCAAGTCGCCAATCAAACACGAGTACAAGGACTAGGTGAAGCAGCAAGCAACCGAAATAATACTGTATTTATGTTTATGTACTTTATTGGAGGTGCGGCTGGTTCATTGCTAGGGACGACCATGTGGCAGCAGTATGGTTGGTTAGGTGTAACGGTTAGCGGACTTGTTTTTCAGGGATGTGCGTTTTTCTTTCAATTCGTTGTTTTTCGAGAGAAAAAAGAAAACTGAACAACAAAAAAACTGATGATCATGCTATCATCAGTTTTTTTGTCTTTTTGTCTCATTATTTTGGCTCGATCTCAATAACTCGTTGAACAAGATCTTGATAAAATTCTTGTTCATGAGAGACGATGATCACCGTTCCTGGAAATTTCTGAATGCCATCTTGTAAGCTTTCTTTCGTTTCTTGATCAATATGGTTCGTCGGTTCATCGAGAATCAGTAAATTACCTTGGTTCATTGTCAACTGTGCAAGTTTCACCTTGGTTTGTTCTCCACCACTTAATGTAGTGAGAGGTTCGCTTGCTAATTGATTGACTAGTCCAGCTTTAGCTAATTGGCGACGTAATTCTTTGATAGTTGCTTTTGGAAATTGACTACTTAAGTATTGTAGTGGTGTTTCTAATGGATTTTCCCAGTACAGATCTTGTGAAAAGTAATTGATTTTTGTGTTATCTGGGAAGTGGAAATCGCCACTTATTTTTTCGATCTCACCAATCAATGTTTTTAACAAAGTAGATTTCCCAATCCCGTTGAAGCCTCGAATGGCAATATTTTCACCAAACCGGATGGTCAAATTGATGGGTGCAAGTAGCGGTCGATCATAGCCGATGACTAAATCAGTTGTTTCCACTGCCAACGTCGTGACAATAGGAGAGAATGGAAAATCAAAGACAGCTTTACTTGCTGAAGCGGGAGGTGTCAGCCGTTCGATTTTATCTAATTGTTTTTGTCGGCTTTTTGCCATCGTTGATCGGGAACCGGCTTTGTATTTCCGAATATAAGCTTCGGTCTTTTCGATTTGTTTTTGTTGAGCATGATATTGGCGCAAATAGCTTTCGCGATTTTGTTCCTTTTGTTTCAATGCTTGTTTTAGATGGCCAGTATACTTAGTAATCTTTCCAAACTCGATGTCTGCGATATGGGTGGTGATCTGATCAAGAAATTCTTGGTCATGGGAAATCACGATATACGCACCGTCAAAATCCTGAAGAAACTGCGTCAGCCATTGGATATGCTGATCATCTAAGTGATTGGTTGGTTCATCTAAGATCAGAACATCTGGGTTTTCTAAAAGTAGTTTTGCTAAAATCACCTTTGAACGTTGTCCACCACTTAGATTTTTCAACAGTGAATCTAAACCTAAGACATCGATTCCCAACCCGCTGCTCATCTCAGCAACTAAGGTGTCGATTTGATAAAACACTCCTTGGTCTAATTCCGTTTGGAGTTTCCCAGCTTTTTCCAGCAAGGAATCATCGAAGGTCTCGCTATATGTTTGGTAAAGAAAAGCAATTTTTTCTTCCTTTTCGTATTCTTTTGCGTACGCAGTTTTTAGAAATTCTTCGATCGTTAATGTTTCATCGACTTCTACATATTGATCGAGGTAACCTTTATGAATATTTTTTTGCCAATGGATCTGTCCGTCATCTGGCAGGATCTCACCAGTGATGATTTTAATCAATGTACTTTTGCCGGCTCCGTTTTGTCCGATCAGCCCAAGATGTTCGCCAGCGTTTAATTGCAGATCGACTCCTTCATAGAGGATTTTATCGCCGAACTGCTGGGTGATGTTGTTTAATGTCAGTATACTCATAATAACTCCTTTTTCATAAAAAAACTGCAGACATAAAGCGTCCACAGTGAATCAATTGCTTGGTTTTCATGCAACATGGATTGTTTGATTGAACCATCTTATGAAACCTAACACGGATGCCCTTTTGTTGTCAAGAAAATGAAAAAAATAGAATTTGGTCTATACTGATTATTGTAAAAAGAAAAAAAGAATGCTATAATTGGGCTATACCAAAACACAAAGGAGCAATCACTATGGAAATCATTCGTGTAAAAAACGCTGAAGAAGGCGGAAAAAAAGCATTTGAAATCATCAAAGAAGGTATGAACAAAGGTGCAAAAGTATTAGGATTGGCAACAGGAAGCACACCAGTTACTTTATATAAAGAAATGACTTCAAGCGATTTGGATTTCAGTGAAATGACTTCTGTAAACTTAGATGAGTACGTTGGACTAGGTGGTTCAGATGAACAAAGCTACCGCCATTTCATGGATGTCCAATTATTTGATAAAAAACCATTCAAAGAAACATTTGTACCAGATGGGAAAGCAGAAGATCTGGAAGCAGCATGCAAAAAGTATGATCAAATCATCGATGCTCATCCAATCGATATCCAAATTTTAGGAATCGGGCAAAATGGACATATCGGTTTCAATGAACCTGGTGCTTCATTTGACGGAACAACTTCAGTAGTTGATTTGACAGAATCAACGATCAATGCAAACAAACGATTCTTTGATAAAGCAGAAGATGTACCAACAAAAGCTGTTTCAATGGGAATTGGCTCGATCATGAAAAGTAAAGAAATCGTCTTGATGGCGTTTGGCGAAAGCAAAGCTGATGCAATCAAAGGGATGATTGAAGGACCTGTAACGAATCATTTACCAGCAAGTGTATTGCAAAACCACGACAATGTCGTTGTGATCATCGATGAAGAAGCAGCAAGTAAATTGTAATTTACAAAAGAGGCTGGGACAGAAGCGTTTAACTCCAAGAAATAAGAAGGAATTCACGAAAATTGCTTTTCAAATTTTTGTGAATTTCAGCTTATTTCCGAAGGAGTTGCTTCTGCTTCCGCCGTTTACACATGTTTAGAGCGTGAGACAAAAGTTTTTCTTTACTTTTGTCCCACGCTCTTTTTCGTAAGAGGTAAAAATTGCACTTTTTTTGTCTGCTCCTTTCAGACATGATATATTGGACAGGAGGATGTTTAGATGAATGATATGGTATTGACAATTCCAGAGATTATTTTACGTTTAGGGATCGCTATGCTATTTGGCGGAGCAATTGGCTTTGAGCGACAATATAAAAATCGCCCAGCAGGGATGCGTACACATATTTTAGTTTGTATGGGAGCATGTATCATTGCATTGATCCAAGTCGAGATCGCTAGTGGAGCATTAAGAGATGCTTTAGCGTATCCACAGCTTGCTGGAACGATCCGTTCAGATGAAGCAAGGCTGATTGCTCAAGTAGTGAGTGGCGTCGGTTTCTTAGGTGCTGGAACGATCATCGTCACGAAACAATCAGTGACGGGACTTACGACTGCCGCTTCTTTATGGGCTATTGCCGGATTAGGGATCGCCATCGGCATGGGTTACTATTCCATTGCGATCATCAGTTTTATCGGGATTGCTATTGCACTCACAGTAGTGAAACGCGTGATCCATGTACCTACGACTAAAAAGTTAGAAATCCAATTTATCCATAGAAAAGAAACCAAAGATTTTCTTACCGATTATTTTGAAGAGAAAAATATCGTGATCGAAGATGTGAATTTTGATGTGAAATTCGTTGATGACTATCGTGTATATAAAAATATATATACGATCGATCTTCCTAAAGGACTCACTTATGCCGATGTGATCGAGGAATTGTCCGTGCACAAAAATATCACAAAGCTGCATTTAGTCAGTATTGCGCAATAAACGATCTGCCCAAAACGATTTTTATTTTGGGCGGATCGTGTTTTTGTTGAAGTACTCTTCTGATCAGTCAAATACCTTTCCTTTTTTATTTTGTTTTTTTTAAGCAAATGAAAATCTCAGCGCGTAATTCTTTGTTAAATGATAAAATAGAAGTATCAAAGGAATTTGGAGGAGAGGTATGCAATCACGTTTTAAACAATCAAAATTATTTTTCTGGACAGTGGAGCTAGTACTCACGATCGTCGGCGTGTATTTTATTTTACAAATGCCGAATATTTTTAGTCCAATATTGAAAATGCTTTCGGCTATTTTTTTGCCGTTGCTTGTGGCTGGTTTTATCTATTATATGTTCGATCCAATCGTTGTTTTTCTCGAAAAGCATCGGATTCCGAGAGTGTTCGGTTTTTTATTGACATTTTTGGTCGTGATCATTTTAGTTGTTTTGACTGTCATGAATGTAGTGCCTCAGTTAGTGGAGCAGACGATTCAATTGACTCAGAGCCTGCCAATCTATGCAGATGAAACAAGCAAATGGTTAAATGAATTGGCGCAGCGAGAAGAGTTTAAAAATTTCAATTTGGAAGAACAATTAGCATCAGCGAATTTATCTCTCAGTAATTTGTTCAATATCATATTGGTCAGCTTATCTGCAAGTGTCACTAAAATCATTTCATTCATGATGCAATTTTTTATTTTGTTATTTACCGTTCCATTTATCTTGCTGTTTATGTTTAAGGATGGACACAAATTTATTGATGCGTTGTCTCATTTTTTTCCGAAAGCGATTCGTAAAGAGTTGCGCCAAACAGTGAAAGAATTAAATGAAACATTGTCTGCCTATATCAGCAGTACGATCTTAGATGCTTTGATTATTGGTGTGATGAGCTTTTTGGCAATGAGAATATTCAATCAGCCTTATAGCTTATTGCTTGCGGTCATTTGCGGCATCACGAATATTATCCCATATGTCGGCCCTTTTATTGGAGCAGTACCAGCAATCATTGTCGGTTTGTTTATCTCTCCATTTCAAGCTTTGTACATGGCGTTGTCGATTCTAGTGATCCAACAATTAGATGGAAATTTGATCAAGCCGTTGTTGTTTGGGAAATCAATGAATATCCATCCACTGACGATCATCTTGGTATTGATTGGAGCAGGAAGTGTCGCAGGAATATTAGGCATGCTGATTTGTATACCTGTCTATGCAGTCATTAAGACGATAATATTAAATATCCGGAAAATCTATTTATTGAGAAGAATGGAACATGTTTCTGAAAAGTTAGATAGTCCAAAAGTGCTGGAAGAAACAAGTGAATAAGCCTATTTAAAAGGGGATCTTAGCGTTCATTTTATTTAGATGTATGCTGAGATTCTTATTTATATGATCCAGTGGATGCTTTTTTATAACCTAACTGTTCCGTCCTGTTTAGGGTGGACGAATTAACAAATCATGGGGTAAATATTGTTTACTGGAAATGGCTCAAAGGTATATTAGATTTCTTTCATTTTAGATAGAGTAAGTAAAACGAAGAAATCACAAGAAATGCTTCCAAGAGAAAACAATACTAAGTGTGCTAACATATTAAGTTTTGATTATCCTGCTTTCTCACTCATTTCATTTTCATCTCACTCAGAAGTCTCTCCTGAAACCGATTTTCTACCATGGTATCCTAAAGAAAAAGAATTCGGAAGGTTGTCATGAATCAGTTAAAACAAAATCTATTTTTGACGCGGCGCGATTTCGAAGAAGCACTAGAGGAGATGATTCTGCCTTTAAAACAGGGACTATTCAATAGTGAAAAACCAGGAGTACGTCTAGGGAGTAGCGGCGCTGTTTATGACGAGAAGAGAGCAGAAATGGAGGCATTTATTCGTCCATTATGGGGACTGGCACCTTATTGGATGAATAATGGGACGAAAGATGAGTTGAAAGACGTCTATCGAAAGAAAATCTTGAAAGGGATGAATCCAAAAGATTCATTTTATTGGGGAGATATTAACGATTATGATCAATATATCGTAGAAATGGCAGCGTTATCTTTGAATCTGTTATTGAATCGAAACTATTTCTTTGATGAACTGTCAGTCACTTCCAAACAACAGTTGATTCATTGGCTAAAACAAGCCTTAGATAAAAAAATACCTAAAAATAATTGGACATTTTTCAAAATTTTGATCCGAATCGCTTTAAAACATTGTGGTGAATCATTAGATAAAGAAAAAATGGAAGCAGAATTACGCTTTATTGACACGATGTATGTAGGAAAAGGCTGGTATATCGACGGTAAATCTTCGCAAAAAGATTACTATGTTCCTTTTGCTTTTCATTATTATGGATTGATTTTTGCCAAATTAATGAAAGATGACTTTCCTGAATGGTCAGAAAAATTCATCTATCGTGCAAAAGAGTTTACGAAGGACTATATTTATTATTTCGATTCCGATGGAGAAGCGTTACCTTATGGACGAAGTCTCATCTATCGATTTGCACAAGGTGCTTTTTTTTCTGCATTGATTTTTGCAGAAGTGGAAGCAATCCCTTGGGGTCAGATAAAGACGCTTCTTTCCAACCATATGAAGCAGTGGATGACACACGATATCTTTACTTATGACGGACGGCTATCCATTGGGTATCATTATGAGAACCTTGTGATGGCAGAAGGTTATAACGCACCGGGGTCTCCCTATTGGGCATTAAAAGTATTTTTATTACTAGCAACAAAAAAAGAACATCCGTATTGGAAAGCCAAACCTGAACCAGTCAATACCAAAGAGAAAAGATTGATTGATAATGGAAATATGCTTTTGTGTCAGGCAAAAGAAGGAAAACATGTACTTGGTTATCCATATGGTTTGATGATTGATGGCCAAGCGCATGCCCCAGCGAAGTATAGTAAGTTTGTCTACTCTACTAAATTCGGCTTTAGTGTGCCAAAAGCGGGAATCACATATGGAGAAGGGGCATTTGATAATACATTAGCTCTTTCAAGAGACGGTGAATATTTCAGGACAAAGAAAAAGGTACGAAGTAGTGAAGCAACAGAGACTTCTGTTATGTATGAATGGCAACCATTCCAAGAAGTGCTGATCCAAACAGAAATTTACCCATTTGGTGAATGGCATGTTCGATTCCATGAGATATATACGACGATTCCTTTAGAGATAAGAGAAGGCGGATTTAGTCTTTTGGTAAAAGAACCAGAAATAACTTTGGCGAAAGACTGTGCAAAAATAAAAGAAACGCATGTGTCTCAAATCATTGCAATCGAGGGGTATGAAGAAGCAGGGATTCAGGTGCTAGAACCAAATACTTCTGTATTCTTTCCAAGAACCAATCTTCCCTATTTGAAAAAGAAAATCGAACCTGGTACCCATCGCTTTATTTGTTTAGTTGGCGGAATAATAAATGGAGGAGAAAAAAATGATCCAAATTGATCTAAAAAATAAAAATAATCAAGTAGTTATTGGCAAAATCGATCACGAGAAAAAAGAAACCGCATTTTCTGCAAATGGAGAAGAAATAGCAGTTTTAGCAATCAAAAATCACACATATGAAGTAGGAGACAAACTGGTCATAACGAAAGAGAAAAATGATCACTATTTTGTTGTGCAATTAGATGAAACATTGGCACCGACACTTCTTTATATTCCAGAGAAGAAATGGGAATATGTGATTCCGCTAGAAGAAACGAAAGCTTCAGTAGAGACGGGATTTCGTTCAAAAAGACATCACATATATGTTCGTAAAGCCTATGATTTTGAAGTGGAAAGCTATCGGAATGTATCTACAAACCCTCATGATCAAAAATTGTTCAGTGGAGCATATCCACATGCATATGCTAATGTAGAGACGAGAAATGATGTGACTTTTTTTGCTAAAAATGCGATTGACGGAAAGTTTGGTAATCGCTCACATGGATCCTATCCATTTACTTCTTGGGGAATCAATCAGCAAAAAGATGCAACTTTGACGATCGACTTTGGACGCTCAATCCAAACCGATCGAGTAAATCTTTTGTTTCGAGGAGATTATCCACATGATAGCTATTGGACAGAAGTTTCTATTTGTTTTTCTGATGGAGAAACAATAAAAGTAGCAACAACAGATACGCTTGAATTTCAATCGTTTTACTTTCCTGAAAAAATGACGAGTTCAGTTACTTTGAAAAATTTGAAAAAAGCAGAAGATACGTCACCATTCCCAGCATTAACACAAATTGAGATTTTCGGACGAGAAGTAATCACTTGTACTTGATTAAGAGAAATAATGATAGAAAAGCTATTCACTATAAAAGGGAATCCGTTTTGAAAATCGAATAATGATTTTCGTAGGACTCCCTTTTTGTATAAGCTAATTTACAGGATGATTATTTTGAATCGTTCATGACAAATCTTTTTTTATTGGTTGATCTGAAAAAATCAATGTATCAATCGATATACCTTCTGTTTCAAAAATAATCACTTCATTTCTGCCTTTTTTTAGTACATCTTTTGGACAATATAGTGATAAAACAGGCCCATGACTCCAGTACCTCCCAAGATTGAATCCATTGATGATGACGACCCCCTTACCATATAAAGAACAATCGATATAAGTATCTGCTTCTTCAGCAAGATCAAACTCAAATTGATAAAAAGAAGGCTGTGACGGGTCTTTGCCAGCGGAATAGTCGATTTTATCTAGTTGAGCTTGTTCGAAAGTCAATGGGTAATGGCGGTATCCAAGATGGAAATGGATATCTTGCATAACACCATTGCGAATCCCTTTTGATTGGGAGGGACTATTCAATTTTGCACCGTAATTGACTCTTCCTAAATTCTCAACTAGAACATCTAATGCGATAGTGGGCTGATTTTTTTGTCCTTCAAGCATCATTTCATCACCCAGTGTTTCTTGTGTTTGCGTTTGATTGTATTTGCCGTCAATATATATTTGTGCACGATCGTTTGTTTCGATTAAACGTAATTTATTTTTATGTCCGTAGTTTTTTAAGGTAAGTGAATATAATAAATAGCCGTAGCCATTGCTTGCTTGTTCCATTGTCAAAGGGTAATCTGTTTTGATTTCTTCACAAATCTGTTCTTTTATATGAAATAGAGAAACGCTTTTATTTACCGGATAAGTCCCTAGATTTTTTAACGTTTTTGTTCGGGGCTCTGCTTGCCAAACAGATGGACAAACTTCTTTGATGACCCTTTGAACTGCATAATATTTCTCAGTAGGTTGTCCAGCTTCGTTTAATAGTGCATCGTAATCATAGCTTGTGATTTGCGGAAGATCTGTATTGCCTCGAGCAGAACACCCATTATAAAAACCAAAATTTGTTCCCCCGTGGAACATATAAAGATTCAAGGAACCAATTTCTAACATCTCTTTTACTTCAGTTGCTAATTCTTCGGGATCACGCGTAATGATAGGTTCTCCCCATCGATTAAACCATCCATCCCAATACTCCATACACATGATCGGCCAATTTTTTTGATGATTCTGCATAAATTCTTTTAAGACCTGCGCATTTTCTTTTGAGTGGCTTCCAAAATTACCAGTCACAAAAATGTCTTCATCAATTAATGTACCAGCATCTAACACCTCTAGCCAAGCACCATCGGAGGTAAATAAAGGAACATCAATCGAATGTGCAAGCATCAATTCTTTTGTTTGGCGTAAATAAGATTTTTCCATTCCGTAAGAACCGTATTCATTTTCGAGCTGCATCATGATGACTGGACCACCTTGTGTGATCTGAAGAGGTGCAAGTTTTGGTAGAAGTACTTGATAATAATTTTTCAATTTTTCCATAAATCGAGGATCGGTAGAACGTACTCTTATATCAGGTTCTTTCAATAACCAAGCAGGTAATCCACCAAATTCCCATTCAGCGCAAATGTAGGCGCAAGGACGTAAAATTACCATCAAGTCTAATTCTTGTGCAATTTTTACAAAGCGAACGACATTTTTGAATCCGGAAAAATCAAAGGAACCTTCTTGTGGTTCGTGAAGATTCCACGGAATATAAGTTTCAACCGTATTTGCTCCTAGTGCTTTTAAATTATATAAACTGTGCTCCCATTGAGAAGGGGGTATTCTGAAATAATGGATTGCCCCACTAATGATTTTTGTAGGAATACCGTCGACTAAAAATTCGTCTTTTATTTTAAATGTTTGCATGTCTATTCATTCTCCTTACCAGTAAGTGTTCCATTCAGGTTTTGCTAAACGCATAAGTGCTTCTAAATAAAAGTAGTCGGGCTCATCGACTCCTTTTCCTTCCGCATGAGCATAAACGCCATGTAAAAGCAATCCTTCATTTTCTGGATCATTTTTAGCAGTATAGTGTGTTCCTAATTGATAAATCATTCCTTTTGCTATTTCTTTTGCTTTAGGATACGCTTCCATTTTTTCTGCTTCTAATAATCCACATGCAGCAATCGCTAGAGAAGAACTGTCTTTATCTGATGGAAAATCATCATTGAAATCAAAATCCCAGTAAGGTACAAGATCTTGAGGTAAATGTTCTAAGAAAACATCGACGATCGCTTTGTAGTTCAATGGAAAAGGAACAGAATGCAAGTATCGCTCGTTTAGTGGAATCCCTAAAATCGCCCAACTTTGCCCTCTAGCCCAGATCGACTCATCACTATGACCTTGATGCGTTGCACCATGTGTTGGAACTCCTGTGTTTGAGTCAAAGTAATAGGTATGGAAAGTGGTGGCATCTTCACGAATCACGGTATGCAACAATGTCTGGTAATGCTTGAAAGCCACTTCTTTATAATATGGGTCATTAGAAAGCGTACATGCTTGGAACAACAAAGGAAGATTGATCAAAGAATCAATAATCAAACGGTATTCGAGAGGATCACCGTATGCTCCCCAAGCTTGGATAAAATTCCCTTTGTTCTGAAATCTTGCCACTAAAATATTTGCAGCTTGTAAAAACGATTCTTTACACAACTGACTATCCACGACTTTATACCCGGCTCCAGCAGATAAACTATAAAGAAAACCGATATCATGATGATCAAGGACGAAGTGTTGGTCTAAGCGTTTTTGAAAGCTATGGATATTTTCCATTGCACGTACTAGAAATTTCTCTTCTTTTGTCCATTCATAAGATAACCAAAGCATTCCCGTCCAAAAACCATTTGTCCAATCATCATTTTTTTTGATTCGATATTTTCCGTTTGTTGCACAAGCTGAAGGGAAATCTAACCCGAAACGAACCATATTTTTTTTGATACGCATCATGCACCATTCAAATTGTTCATCCAACCAATTTTTATCTACAAATGTTCCCAATTCAATCAACATTTCCTTTTTTTGTTGAATATTCATAGTTACCTCCTCTTAAAATGTTAACATATTAACTTAAAAGTAGTATACCGTATTTAGAAAAAAAGCGAGTATTGAAGAGGATTTAAAAAAGTTTATTAGAAGAGAGCAAACAAAAAAGTGAAAGCTATTCCGCTTCCACTTCAATTTTTGTTTTAAAGTATTTCCAATGTTTATAACTGATGATATATTCTGCTACACTTTGATCTGCTAAGTAAGAGTGTTTGATTTGTTGGACAACAGGTTCTCGGAAACTTAGATTTAATAGATTAAGTAGTTCTGCATGCTCTGGGAAAACAATTTCATTTGTTTCCACAGAAGCAAGGGAAAAAAGATCAATCCCAAAATCTTTACGAACTTTTTCGTATATACTTGAATAGACAGAAATATCTTTTGCTATTGGTTCTTTCACTAATTTTTTTGGTAAGTGAGTGATGTGGACCAAAAAGGGTGTGTCTTCAAAGAAACGAACACGTTTAATTTTATAGTAAGAAGCATTTGCTGGTAAGCCTAATTCCTTTAAAATATCCATTTCATTTTCTTCCTCAATCGAGAGTACTTTAACTTTTTCTTTATCTAAAGAATGTAGTTCGATATCAGAGAATTTCACACTTTGAGAAACTTTTGATTTTGAAACGAATGTTCCTTTTCCTTGGATACGATAGAGATAGCCTGCAGCAGTTAGTTCATTGAGAGCCTTGACTGCAGTAATTGAACTAACAGAATATTTCCGTTTGATATCTGCTTCTGAGTAAAATTTATCACCAGGAATAAAGTGGTGGTTTTTGATTTCTTCAAGTAAGTCTTGCTTGATTTGCTCGTATTTAGGAATCATACTAGAAGTCTTCCTTTCTTACAACATCATTATCTAATAGGATAACATGTTAACATATCCAAATCAATTAAAACCCATGAATTCTGCTATTGCAGAAGTAAATAAAATTATGATGGTAGATGAAATTAGTGGAACTTTATAAAAATAATAGAAGTAAAATTGGGATAAAACATCACACTTTAGAAAGCGGATACAAAAATGTCTGATGCAATGGACAAATTTCAGTGAAACAGATGGAATAAAAATGGTTATGATAAAGATGCAAAGGGGGAAGGATCATGACTAGTCAAATGAATCGAGAAAATAAATTAGTGTTGCTCTTGTCAAAACAAAATCATTACATGACTTCAGAAGAATTAGCTGATTTATTAGATACCTCGACTAAAACGGTCTACCGCTTAGTAAAAAAAATAAATACAGAATTTCAAAATGGTCACTTGATTTTATCAGAAAAGGGGAAAGGGTATAAATTAGACTACGAAAAATTTATTGAACGAAACAAAGAAACAAATAATCTATCGATTAGTCTATCGCCAAATGAACGTCAGAATCGTGTAATGGAGGAACTTTTACTGTCTTCACCAAGAGCAATCAGGATATCTGAGCTTTTTAATGCCTACGAGGTGGGTGATTCGGCAATTTCCAATGATGAGAAAAGTATCGCACAAAAGTTGAGGAAGTTTGATCTTCAATTGATTCGAAAAAATCGGACATTAGCCATCAAAGGTTTAGAAGAAGATATACGTAGAGGGCTTGCAGAAGTTATTTGGCGCATGAATATCCTTGATATCGATGAAATAAATGCTTCGAAAACGTTCAACTTCAATCGTTACGATGTCTTGTTCGTTTCAGATCAATTAAAGCTAATCGAAAAAATATTAGAAGGTGGACTTCCTTATCCTTACAATGTCAATATTTTTTCACATCTGTATATCTTGATCAGTCGCTCAAGGAAAAGGAGTGCTCCCGCCAGAGAAGAGGAACTAACCACGCAACAAATTGAATTCTTTGAAAAAGATAACCAAATTAAAAAAACAGCCGAAATCGTTATACAAAATGTTGAAAAATATCTGGCAACTTCGTTATCTGTGAATGAATCTTACTATCTCTATCAGTATCTAGTTTCCTCAAGAATGGAAAAAACAACAAAAGAAATAAAAAAATTTCCAGAAGAGGTAGAAAAAATCACTACTTACTATTTAGAAGAAGTAGGCAAACGAATCAATATGAAAGTGACAAATGAAAGTATTTTTATTGATCTAGCCAATCATATCAAACCAATGATCAATCGCTTAAAAAATCGTATCCACGTAAAAAATGGCTTGTTAGACCAAATTCAGCTGACCTATGAAAAAATCTATAACAGTGTGTCTGAAGTATCTAAAGAAGTCAGTCAACACTTCAAATTACCTCTAATCAATGCAGATGAGATTGGCTTCATAACGTTGTATTTCGCACGGATGTTAGAAACACAACAATTACCGATTCAGACATTGATTATGTGTACGACAGGTATTGGAACTTCTGAATTGTTGAAAGCAAAAATCATCAAAAAATTTCCAGACTTAAATATAGTAGATGTCATTGCGACAAAAAACTATCGTACGGCTTTAGAAAAAAATCCGAACATCGAATTGATTTTGACAACTGTTGGAATCCGCTCACGATTAGGAGTCCATACATTACTTGTTAGTGCGATGCTAACAGCAGATGATCAATCACGAATCCAGAAAAAGATTGGGGAAATCTATAATGAAAGATGAGTTCATCGAAAGAATCGAAGTATCCGTTACTTCTCAACGAGAGGCATATCATTGGTTAGCAAGTTCACTTTACCCTGGAGAAGAAGAGAAAATAAGCATATTGATGGAAGCTTTTCTTATGCGTGAACAAAATGGAAATATTCAAATCGAAGAGGGGATCATTCTTCCTCATATTGAACATGAGTTGATCACTGAATCAAAAATCATCATTTTGTATCCCAAAAAAACCATTATTCAATGGAACGAAGCAATCGAACAAGTCGATTTGATTCTTTTTGTATTGCTTTCACCAAACGAAAATACGGAAAAAAAGAAGAAAATAGCAAATTTTATGAGATGTTTAGCGGACGAAACATTTATGCAAACATTAAAGAAAATAAGGAGAGATAAAAGATGAAAATCGTAGGAGTAGCCGCATGCACAGTTGGGATTGCCCATACGTATATTGCACAAGAAAAATTAGAAAATGCAGCCAAAAAAGCAGGATACGAGATGCATATCGAAACGCAAGGAACGATTGGTATCGAAAATGAATTAACCCCAGAACAAATAAAAGAAGCAGATTTCGTGATTCTGGCAATTGATGTAAAAATAAGTGGCAGAGAACGATTTGAAGGAAAACGTATCATTCAAGTACCAACAGAAATCGCCATCAAATCACCCAATAAACTAATCGAAAAAGGCGTTGAAGTCGTAAAACAAGCGTGAAGGAGTGGAAATGCCATGGAAGTAACAAACATTATCGATCCGAATACGATCAAAACAAACTTAGCAGGAACGACAAAAGAAGAAGTACTTGAAGAATTAGCAACTATATTGTTGGAAAATGCGTATATCACCGATGTAAAAGAATTTATGAAAGATATATATGCTCGTGAGAAAGAAGGGCAGACAGGTATTGGGAACTACATTGCAATTCCTCATGGAAAAAGTGCATCTGTCAAAAAGATCGGGGTAGCAATTGGAGTGACAGCTCGAGAAATCCCTTGGGAAACATTAGATGGTAAAGGGGTAAAAGGAATTATTTTGTTTGCTGTGGGCAATGATAATGAAGGGGCTAAAACTCACTTGAAGTTGTTATCTTTATTTGCAAGGAAACTAGGAAATGATGAAGTTGTTGAGCAATTGATCAAAGCAAAAGAGACAAAAGAGGTTATCGCAGCATTTGCATCATAAAAAGGAGGAAGAAAACATGAAGATCATAGGAGTAGCTGCATGTACAGTTGGGATTGCCCATACGTATATTGCACAAGAAAAATTAGAAAATGCAGCCAAAAAAGCAGGACACGAGATGCATATCGAAACGCAAGGAACGATTGGAATCGAGAATGAATTAACCCCAGAGCAAATAAAAGAAGCAGATCTCGTGATTCTGGCGATTGATGTGAAAATAAGCGGCAGAGAACGATTTGAAGGAAAACGTATCATTCAAGTCCCCAGTGAAATAGCCGTAAAGTCACCCAATAAACTGATCGAAAAAGCACAAGAAATAATTGAAAAACAACTTGTTTGATCATAAGGAGGGAAAAAAGATGGAAAAGATAAAAAAGTTAAATTTAAAGGGACATTTATTGACAGCGATTTCTTATTTGATTCCAATCGTTTGTGGAGCAGGGTTCTTGATTGCTATCGGGATGGCGTTCGGTGGAACAAGTCAAGGGACACTGGTACAAGGTAAATTTTCTTTTTTTGATGCTTTAGCAACAATGGGAGGCGCTGGTTTAGGGTTACTTCCTGTAGTCATTGCAACAGGGATTTCTTATTCTATTGCAGCAAAACCAGGGATTGCTCCAGGGTTCATCATCGGATTGACAGCGAATGCTATTGGGGCTGGTTTTATTGGGGGGATATTAGGTGGCTATCTTTCTGGATTCCTCGTGTTAGCTATTTTAAACCATGTGAAAGTCCCAAATTGGGCAAAAGGACTGATGCCAACATTGATTATTCCATTTGTTGCTTCTATCCTAGGTGGGTTAATCATGGTTTATATCATTGGAACACCTGTTGCCTTGTTTACGTCTTTTCTTACGAATTTCTTAGATGGATTAGGTAATTCGTCCTTGTTGATTTTTGGCGGTGTAATCGGCTTACTAAGTGGCGTTGATTATGGTGGACCAATTAACAAAACTGTTTTTGCCTTTGTTCTCACAATGCAAGCAGAAGGAATCAATGGGCCAATTACAGCCCTCCAATTGGTAAATACGGCGACGCCTATTGGTTTTGGATTAGCTTACTTTGTCGCAAAAATATTTCGGAAAAACATCTATACAAAAGTGGAAGTCGAAACATTGAAATCAGCTGTTCCAATGGGTGTGATCAATATCGTCGAAGGTGTGATCCCACTAGTGATGAATGATATCGTCCGAGGTGTGGTTGCTACGGCTATTGGCGGATTTGCTGGTGGTGCAACGACAATGATCCTAGGCGCCGATGCAACAGTACCCTTTGGCGGCGTATTGATGATTCCGACGATGTCCAGACCTTGGGCAGGCGTGATAGCAATCTTAGTGAATGTTCTTGTGACAGCCGTTGTTTTGGCAATTATCAAAAAAGATGTGGGGAAAGAAGTCGAATCCGTAGTGGAAAAGGAAGAAGATATTGACTTGGGAGACATTCAGATTTTCTAAGTCCTTCATTTAGTCGGGGATTCAATCATTGATTTTTAAATAAAGGAGTCTTATATATGAGTAAAGTTTTGTTCTCACCATCTTTAATGACGATGGATCTAGATAAATTTAAGGAACAAATTGAGTTTTTGAATCAGCATGTCGATTCTTATCATATCGATATCATGGATGGACATTATGTACCTAATCTGACATTGTCTCCATGGTTCATTGAGGAAGTACGAAAAATCAGTCATTTACCAATGTCTGCCCATTTAATGGTCACAGACCAAATTTTTTGGGTGAATCAATTGATTGCACAAAAATGCGAATGGATTTGTATGCATGTCGAATGTTTAGACGGGCTAGCCTTTCGATTGATCGATCAGATCCATGCTGCAGGGCTAAAAGCAGGAGTCGTATTAAATCCTGAAACACCTATTGAAACTATTTTCCCTTATATTGATTTAGTGGATAAAATCACTATCATGACAGTCGATCCCGGTTTTGCTGGACAGCGCTTCATCGAAAGCACATTAGATAAAATCGTTGATTTAAGAAAACTTCGTCAAGAAAAGGGATATCATTATTTGATCGAAATGGACGGATCTTCGAATCGAAAATCATTTAAGCGAATTGATCATGCCGGGCCAGATATCTATATCATCGGCCGTAGTGGATTATTTGGTTTAGACGAAGACATTGAGAAATCATGGGCCATCATGAAAAGAGACTATGAGGAAACAACTGGAAAAAGTATAGAATAAGGAAATAGTTAAAAAGGTGAGAGGCAAAAGTTTAAGAGCTACTTTTGCCTCTCACCTTTTTTGTATGCTGATACTTTTTAGATAATTGTACAGAAATAAAAAAACATAACATGTTAAGATGTTAGGTTTGCGAATGAGATAAACTATGTTATAGTGTGTTTGTACAAAAGATAATATGTTAAGTAGAATTTTATTTTTAGGGAGGAAAAGTGATGCAGAATATTATATTGATTAGTCATGGCAGTATGGCTGAAGGTGTTAAGGCAAGTCTAGAAATGATCGTCGGAAAGCAAGATCATGTTCATGTCGTTGCGTTGACGCCTGATGGAGACAATCGGCAATTCGAAGAAGAATTATTAAAAAAAATGAAAGCCCTTAACGGCTCATCTTTGATTATTGCAGATCTTTTAGGTGGTACGCCATGTAATGTAGCATTAAGCAACTATCTAGAATCAGAAAATGTAGAAATTATTGCAGGGATGTCTTTACCATTAGTTATAGAAGCAACGTTGAATTCAACTGCTACGGTAAAAGAATTGATCCAAGCAGCAACAACTGGCATTGTTGATGTGAAGCAAAAAATGAAACAAACAGAAATCGAAAAAGAACCAAGCCTTCCAATGGATAATAGCCAATTGTATGAGGCATATAAAGGAAAAGAAAATATCGTGAATGTCAGGATGGACGAGCGTTTGATCCATGGACAAGTTGCGGGCATCTGGGCGCCCAGTTTGCACACACAGCGAATCATTGTGATCAACGATGAAGCAGCAGCAGATACGTTACAAAAATCTTCCTTAAAAATGGCAGCGCCTACATCGATGAGACTTTCAGTTTTGCCGGTTGAATCTGCTGCGAAAAATATACGTTCAGGAAAGTATGGAAAACAGCGTCTATTCCTAGTATTCAAAAATCCAACAGATGTCTTACGTTATTTGAAAGCCGGAGGAAAGCTAACACACGTAAATGTTGGAAATATGAGTTATAAAGAGGGATCAAAAGATATAACAAAAAGTATCAAAGTATTAGATGAAGAAATTGATGTGTTCGAATCAATTGCAGCAATGGATATAAATGTAACCGCTCAATTGGTACCAAATGATCCAGTTATTGACTTCATGGATAAACTGAGAAATTAAACAAAAATGAGGAGGAAGAAAGTATGCACTTAGCAGCGTATCAAATTATTCTTATTACGGTTTATGCTTTTATTGCAATCAATGATTCGCTTATTTCAAATACATTAACACAACCAGCCATCGCAGGTATGATTTCTGGAATGATCATGGGAGACTTGAAAACAGGCTTGATGGTTGGAGGTACATTGCAACTAATGAGACTAGGGATTGCGGCTTTCGGTGGGGCATCAGTTCCTGATTATTTCACAGGAGCCGTCTTGGGAACAGTATTTGCGGTTATCTCTGGGAAAGGTGCAGAGTATGGTATAGGATTGGCTGTTCCAGTATCTTTATTGATGTTGCAACTTGATGTAGTCGCTCGCTTTTGTAATGTTTATCTCTTGCATCGTGTAGATAGAGCAATTGATGATATGAAAATCAAACGTATACCGCGATTAGTCTTATCTGGCTCTTTTCTTTGGGGATTATCACGAGCCATTCCGATTTTATTGATGCTTTTAGTCGGTGATGCTGCTGTTTCAACGATCACAGAAAATACACCAGAATGGTTGATGAATGGACTAAAAACTGCTGGTGGGGTGTTACCAGTCGTTGGTGTAGGAATCTTGTTGCATTACCTTCCAACAAAACAATATATTCCTTATTTACTATTGGGTTTCTTTTTAGCCGCTTATTTACAAGTGCCAATGCTTGGTATCTCAATCGTCAGTGTGATTGCTGCAATTATTGTATTTAAAAAAGATAGTGAAAAAGCAGAACATCCGACAGTGACAGCCACAAATAATGGAACATTTGAAGGAGGATATGATGGGGATGAATAACCAGAAATTAACAAAGCAAGAGCTGAATGCGATTAGTTGGCGCTATATTTTAGGAAGTCAGCTGAACTGGAACTATGAACGAATGATGAGTTCTGGCTATTTATATGGGATATTACCAGTATTGAAAAAATTCTATGGTAATGACGAATCACAATTACAGGATATGATGCGTACACATAATCAATTCTTCAATATCAACGCGATTTTCGGAAATTTGATCATGGGGATTGATGTGGCAATCGAAGAAGAAGATGGTTACAAAGCAAAAGACACAATCATTGCCTTAAAAACAGCTTTAATGGGTTCTCTTGCTGGCGTAGGTGATTCATTGTTCCATGTGATTTGGGGAACGATTTTTGGATCGATCGCAGGAACATTAGCTCAAAGTGGCTCAATTGTTGGGTGTGTGATTTGGGTCATCGCGAATATCGCTTTATTATTTGGACGGGCTGCATTATTACCATTAGGATACAAACAAGGAGTCAAACTTGTCACAACTTTGAAAAACAAATTATCTGCATTCACTAATGCCGCAACAGTTTTAGGTGTCACGGTAATTGGTGCTTTGATTCCTTCCGTGGTAAAGGCAGCGGTCCCATTTGTTTATAAAAAAGATGGGGTGGAATTAGTTATCCAAGATACATTAGACGCTATTTTACCCTCTCTTGTTCCAGTGTTACTTGTTTTATTAACTTATTGGATGTTGGGACAAAAGAAATTGAATTCCACACGAGTAATCTGGATCATTTTGATTCTTTCCATTGCATTAAGTGCGTTTGGTATTTTAGCTTAAAAAAGGAAAAGTGAGATACGTCCGTTCACACATTTGTCTAAAAAGTAGAGGCTAAGCGGTTTTCTCATTCACTAAGATAAATGTGATTTTAGCCTCTGTATATTCATACAATCTGATGAGAAAGAGGGAGCAAAGATGGAGAAAAAAGGTTTGGGTAAAAGGCTTCTTTTGATGAGTATGCTTAGTTTAATTAGTTTATTTGGAATGAGTATATCAACCTTTGCCGAGGAAGATGAATTTCAAAAGATGGAAGAACGATGGAAAAGTCAACTTGTCTTTGAAAAAGAAAGTCCGGAAAATGAGTCATTAAGAGCATATATAGAAGCGTTATCAAAAGAAGCGGAAAATTTATATCAAACATTGGATCAATCACCTGACCGGACCTATCTATGGCCACTTGAATCGGGAAATACTTCTTCAGCAGATTTGACGACACAATTTACGAAACTCCAAAAACTTACTTATGCCTATAAAACAAAAGGGACAACACTTTATCAACAGCCAGAGGTTGCTGCAGCAATTAAAGAGGGAATCGATTTTATGATTACCAAAAAAGGATATGATGGGAAAAAGTATTATGGAAATTGGTGGGATTGGCAAATTGGTATCCCACAAAAATTTGTGAATATCCTTCTACTGTTGCACCAAGAGCTATCCAGTGAAAAAATCCAACAATATACAGCTATTTTGAGTCAATATGTACCTGATCCATTCCAGCAATTATATACTAAACCACAAGATTCATTTGTAGACCTTGCATTTATCCCTAACTTTTCAACGACCGGTGCTAATCGAACAGACTTATCATTGACTGTTTTAGGAGTAGGTATTTTACAAAAAGATGCCACAAAAATCCATCAAGCAGTGAATGGGATCAAAGATGTTTTTCAACTCGTGACAAGTGGAGATGGGTTTTACGCAGATGGTTCCTTTATCCAGCATAATGATATTCCTTATACAGGTTCTTACGGGAATGTACTAATCAAAGGAGTCGGACAGATTTTTACGATTGTGGATGGGACCTCTTATACAGCAGCTTCTGATGCCATTCACGCTTTCGTAGAAAATGTAGAGAAGGCCTTTATTCCTTTGATTTACCAAGGTGAAATGCTTCCCATGGTGAATGGACGCGCTATTTCACGTGCGCCTTCAAAGACGAAGGTAGGATACGGGTCTTCAACGATGTATAATTTATTGATTGTTTCAAAATTTGCACCAGAAGATAAGCAAAAGGAACTAAAAGAAGCAGTCAAATATTGGATGCAATTGAACCCTTCGTATTATATAACGAATGTAAGAGATTATAATGACCTGGTCATGACACTATCCTTATTAGAAGACCAGACGATTTTAGGGAAGGATTTACCATTCATAGGGACAAAAATGTATCATAAAATGGATCGTTTTGTTCAGCGTACCAGTAAGTATATGGTAGGAATCAGTATGTATTCGAACCGTATCTCTTCTTTGAAGCAGGAAATAAAGAAAACAAACGTGGCTGGCATACATCGGATGGGATGGTCTACTTATATAATGAGGATGATGTACAATTCGGTAAAAGCTATTGGCCGACTGTCGATCCTTATCGATTGCCAGGAACAACGGTCGATACAGTCCCTTTAAAAGATGAAATCTCTTCTTTTACGACTGTGCGATCAAATGAAAAAGCCGTTGGCGGTGTATCAAATGAAGGTCAGGCAGTGGTAGGTATGGCTCTAAATAAAACTGGAACAAAGAATAATGGAGCAGTTTTGCCAATGGATGTCAAAGGGAAAAAATCGTGGTTTGTGCTTGACGATCAATTGATTGCGCTTGGTTCGGGAATTACCGGTAACACAAATGCGTCTATTGAAACGGTTATAGATAATCGTTTATTAAACGATCAGTTTACTTATAAAGTTGTAACAGAAACAGGAGAAGTTACCCAGCCAACCGAACAAAGTGAAAAAGAATGGTTATTGTTACAATCAAGTCAACCAGAAACATCGATCGGTTATTATTTTCCTGAGAAAGAAACAGTAAAAGTGATAAGTGAAGAACGGCAAGGTACTTATAGGGAAATCAACGAATCATTTCCCAGTGATGAAGTTTATCATGGAAGTTATCGGAAGTTTTTGATCAATCATGGAAAACATCCAATCAATGAAGCTTATGCATATGTGATATTACCAGGAGTGAACGAAAAAGGATTAAAAGAATATGCAGAAAAAGAACCAGTTACTATTCTTCAAAATACTCCAAAAATTCAAGCGGTAAAAGTAAAAGAATCCGGTTATTTGGGTATCAATTTTTGGGATAATACTGGTGGAGAATTAGATGGATTAAAAACAGATAAACCACTTTCTGTATTAAAGAAAATAAACGAACAAGAAAAAAGTTATACGTTTGCTGATCTTGCTCATACAAAGACGAAAATAACGATTGAATTACCAAATGATTTTGAAGCTGTTCGAAGCATGAGTGAAGGAATTACCTATGATGAGCAGATGGGTCGCTTTACTATTGATTTTTCGCAAACATCGGATACACAAAAACAAATTGTTGTGGAATAAAAAAAGCGCACAAGAATAGAATATTCTTGTGCGTAATTTTTTTTCCTTATTCCAATCCAATCAAATAATCGTCATCTTTCATCGCTTCTACATGACCTAACAAATAGCCGTTTCCGACTTGTGAGAAGAAGTCATGGTTGCTTGTGCCTGTTGAAATCCCGTTCATTACGATTGGGTTGACATCATTGGCAGTATCTGGGAAGAGTGGATCCATCCCTAGGTTCATCAATGCTTTGTTGGCATTATAGCGTAGGAATGTTTTGACTTCTTCTGTCCAACCGATTGGATCGTATAATTCTTCTGTATAACGTTCTTCGTTTTCATAAAGTTCATAAAGCAGGTTGTACATCCAGTCTTTCAACGTTTCTTGTTCTGCTTCAGGCAATTCGTTGAAACCTAATTGGAACTTGTAACCGATGTAGGTTCCATGTACCGATTCATCTCGGATGATCAGTTTGATGATCTCTGCTACGTTTGCCAATTTGTTGTTTCCTAAATAATAAAGAGGAGTATAAAAACCTGAATAGAACAAGAATGTTTCTAAAAAGACGCTGGCAATTTTCTTTTCTAGCGGTGTACCGTGTTTGTAGATTTCATTGATACGCTCAGCTTTTTTTTGCAGATAAGGATTCGTATTCGTCCAGTCAAAAATTTCTTCGATTTCTTTTTTCGTGTTCAGTGTACTAAAAATAGAAGAATAACTTTTGGCATGAACGGATTCCATGAATTGGATATTGTTCAAAACGGCTTCTTCATGGGGAGTGCGGACATCTTTACGCAACTGATCCATGCCGCTTTCAGATTGGACAGTATCCAGCAGTGTCAAACCGCCGAATACATGTCCTACTGTATCTTTTTCCAATTGAGACAATGTGCGCCAATCATCTAGGTCATTTGAAAGTGGGATACGTGTATCTAGCCAAAATTGCTCCGTCAGCTTCTCCCAAGTGGATTTATCAATGATATCTTCAATTTCATTCCAGTTTATTGCTTCATAATATGTTTCTGACATGAGAATGCTCCTTTAATTAAAATATGAATAAGCGAATCTATCTATGATATTAGATCACGCAGCTTTCACATTGATTGCTTCCGATTTCTTCTGCATCATCAGTAAAGGTACGTACATAATAAATGGATTTGATTCCTTTATGGAAAGCGTAATGTCTTAAAATATTCAAATCACGTGTCGTTTGCTTCGTTGTTGTCTTCCATTCATAAATACCTTCTGGGATTTCAGAACGCATGAATAAAGTCAAACTCATGCCTTGATCGACGTGTTGTTGTGCTGTTGCATAAACATCGATCACTTTACGCATGTCCATATCATAAGCAGAAGTGTAATATGGAATCGTCTCATTGGATAAATAAGGCGCTGGGTAATAAATTTTACCGATTTTCTTCTCTTGGCGTTCTTCAATCATGCGAGTGATAGGATGAATGCTTGCACTCGTATCATTGATATATGAAATTGAGCCATTGGGTGCTACTGCCAAGCGATTTTGGTGATATAGCCCATCTTTCATTACTGCTTGTTTCAAGGCATTCCAATCTTCAGCAGTTGGAATAAAAATCCCTTCAAACAATGCTTTGACTTTTTCTGATTTTGGCTGGAATTCTCCAGTTACGTATTTTTCGAAATAAGTGCCATCAGCATAAGCTGATTTTTCAAAATTATGGAAAACTTGTTTTCTTTCACGAGCGATATTATTGCTTTCAACAAGTGTCCAATAATTCAACAGCATGAAATAAATATTTGTAAAGTCTAATGAATCCTCTGAGCCATATTCCATTTGTTCTTTTGCAAGATAAGTGTGTAAGCCCATGGCACCTAATCCAATCGTATGATTCAGCTTATTTCCGTTTTGGATCGGCGGTACGACATCGATATCAGATGCATCTGTAATAAATGTCAATGCACGAGTCATCGTACGCACAGATTGACCAAAGTTAGGGCTTTGCATCAAATTCACGATATTTGTCGAACCTAAGTTACATGAGATATCTGTTCCTAATACTTCATACTCCTGTTTACCGTTGATCACAGAAGGCGTTTGAACTTGTAAAATCTCTGAGCATAAATTACTCATGATAATCTTGCCGTCGATTGGATTCTCGCGGTTCGCTGTATCAATATTGATTACGTAAGGATAGCCAGATTCTTGTTGTAATTTTGAGATTTCATTTTCAAGATCACGCGCTTTGATTTTTTGTTTGCGAATGTTTGGATTTGCAACTAGATGATCATACTCAGCTGTAATATCTACATAAGAGAATGGGACACCATATTCTTTTTCGACACTATACGGACTAAATAAATACATGTCTTCGTTTTTACGTGTCAATTCATAAAATTTATCAGGTACAATCACACCAAGAGAAAGAGTTTTTACGCGAATCTTTTCATCTGCATTTTCTTTTTTTGCTGAAAGGAAAGCAATAATGTCTGGATGGAACACATTCAAATAAACCACACCAGCTCCTTGACGCTGACCTAATTGATTAGAATAGCTGAAACTATCTTCGAATAATTTCATGACTGGAACGACACCACTCGCAGCACCCTCGTATCCTTTGATAGGAGCGCCGGCTTCACGAAGATTTGATAAAGTAATCCCCACGCCGCCGCCAATACGGGACAATTGCAAAGCAGAGTTGATTGAGCGCCCGATAGAGTTCATATCGTCAGTGACTTGAGTCAAGAAACAAGACACCAATTCGCCCCGACGTTTACGTCCAGCATTCAAGAAAGAAGGTGTAGCTGGCTGATAACGTTGATGGATCATTTCATCTGCAAGAGCAAGTGCTAATTCTTCATCTCCGTTCGCAAAGTAAAGCGCATTGAAGGCTACTCGATCTTCATAAGTTTCCAGATAAGCGGAACCGTCGTTGGTTTTCAACGCATATTGAGAATAAAATTTGTAAGCAGCCATAAAAGATTTGAAAGAAAAATGTTGTTCGTCCAAAAATTGATATAGCTTTTCAATAAATGATGGTGAATATAATTGGATGAATTCTGCTTCTATATATTCTTGATCGATCAAGTAATTGATTTTTTCCATAATAGATGGAAAAGTCATCGTATTTGGTTTGACATTTTCTTCAAAAAAGGCAGCCAAAGCTTCTTTATCCTTATTCAAAGGGATTTGACCATTGACTGGTCGATTGATTTCATTATTCAGCTTGAAATAACTGACATCTTGTAAATTTTTAAGACTCATACGTACGCCCAACCTTCATTTCGTATTTGATGATGCTTGATTGCAAATCATTGCATTGTTTTTAAGCTTTAAAAAAGGATTTGGAAGTTTGCGACAAAAACTGGTGCTGTCTCAAGCCCTTCAAATCCATGTATCTTGTTTTGATTCTTTTAGTCATGTTAGCTGGCAAGTTTACGCAACTGATCAGGACGGAATCCGATAACTGTTTCTGCACCGGAAGTAATGACAGGAACACTTTGGAATCCTTGTGCTTTCAACCAGTCTACTGCTTCCGGTTGTTCATCGATATTGACTTCTTCAAAAGCGATTTGATTTTCTGTTAAAAAACGCTTGACCATCTTGCATTGCATACAATTATTTTTAGAAAAGATTTTTACGTTCATGATGAGTGCCTCCTCTAAACACATTCTTATTATCTATAATAGATAGTATAAAACTCTTAGTAAAAAAGTCAAACAACAAACACTACATATTGTGTTGTGGAAACTGTGGAATACTAAGTTTTGTGTTTTTGAAAAAAGAGCTGAAAACAAGTATCGTGTGGGAAAATAGCAAATCTAATAGAGAAAAAATTGTGGAAAACTATGAAAAAATATTTTTTTCTCATTTTTATCTATCAATACTAAAGATTCGCTCATAATATCACAAGTGTAATTGACATTCTCAATTACCGAGAGTATTCTATGTGAGAATGATTCTCATTTATTTGCGTAATACGTAAGAAAACTAGAACATAGAATGAATGGTTTCAACACATGATTTATTTCACAAGAGAGGAATCAATATGCAGACCTTAGCGCAGGCAAAGCAAAACTTCGTTTATCAAGTCGAACGAATTGAAACAGAAGAAAAAACAAAACGCCATTTGCAAAATATTGGGGTCGTTGTCGGAAGTAAAATCGTCGTCGTCAATTTATCAGGCAACAATGCCATTTTACTGATAAAAAGTCATCGAGTGGCAGTAAGTCGGGAAATACTAAGTCAGATCTTTGTCAATAAAAAGACTGCTTCCTCTGAAAGCTGGACTTCTCTTGATCAATTAAAAGCAGGAGAGACGGGGATCGTCGTAGCCATCCACGGACAAGGCGCAGTGAAGCGGCGGTTGATGGATATGGGATTGACGCGAAATGTAAAAATAGTCATCCGAAAACTAGCCCCTCTAGGAGATCCAATCGAACTGACAGTGCGAGGATATGAATTGACGTTACGAAAGTCAGAGGCTGAACTAATCTTGGTACAAAGGGAGGAAAACGAATGAATATCGCGTTAGTCGGAAATCCAAACAGCGGGAAAACGAGCTTGTTCAATCTCTTGACTGGTTCGAATCAATATGTAGGGAATTGGCCGGGCGTAACAGTAGAAAAAAAAGAAGGATCGTTGAAAAAAAATCCGAACATTCACATTCAAGACCTACCCGGTATCTATTCTTTGTCTCCTTATACACCCGAAGAAGTGATTGCAAGAGATTATTTGGTTCATGAACAGCCTGAACTGATCATCAACATCATTGATGCTACCAATTTAGAGCGGAATCTATATTTAACTACGCAGTTATTGGACTTAGACATTCCTATGATCATTGGTCTGAATATGATGGATGTCATCAAAAAAGAAGGAAAAAAAATCAACCTAGAAAAGCTTTCCTATGGTCTTGGTGTACCAGTTTTACCAATCAGCGTATTGAAAAAGCAAGGAATCGAAAAATTAATCGAAAAGATTCAGGAGTCTGCAAAAAAACGGCCTTCTATTCCTGTTCCCTGTACATACGATCCGCGTTTAGAAGCAGCTTTACATGAAATTGAAGATGTACTAGGAGAAAAAAGCAGCAAGAAACGCTGGTATGCAATGAAATATTTTGAAAGAGATCAGAAGGTGAATGAGGATGATGAGATAACAATTTCTCAGCAAAAAGAAATCGAACAACTGATCCAGTTGACAGAGAAACTATTGGATGACGATAGTGAAACGATTCTAGTCAATGAACGTTATGAATTTATTACCCAATTATGTGCACTATCTGTCGTGTCAAATGATTCTTTCCAATTATCGATGAGTGACAAAATCGATCAGATTGCAACGAATCGTTGGTTAGCCTTGCCAATCTTTGCATTTGTGATGTGGCTGATTTATTACTTGGCTATTCAAACAGTAGGAACAATGGGGACAGATTGGATCAATGATACATTGTTTGGAACGTGGCTACCAGAACATGTTGGCAGACTGCTAGCTGAATGGCAAGTAGCCGGATGGATGCAGGAGCTGATCTTGAACGGCATCATCGCAGGCGTGGGAGCAGTATTAGGATTTTTACCGCAATTGATCGTATTGTTTTTATGCTTGAGCTTTCTAGAAGACTGCGGATATATGGCGAGGATCGCTTTTGTCATGGATCGACTTTTCCGGAAATTCGGGCTTTCAGGAAAATCCTTTATTCCTATGCTGATTGCCACAGGATGTGGCGTACCAGGCGTCATGGCTACTCGCACGATTGAAAACGAGCAAGATCGTCGGTTGACGATCATGGTCACGACATTCATGCCTTGTTCTGCAAAATTGCCGATTATTGCCTTAGTGGCAGGGGCCTTTTTTCCTCACCAATCTTGGGTAGCTCCTTCTGCCTATTTTCTTGGTATGACTGCAATTATTTTCTCTGGAATCAGCTTGAAAAAAACGCGTTTGTTTGCTGGAGAAACAGCTCCGTTTATCATGGAATTGCCCGCATATCATTTTCCTCAATGGTCGACGATCCTAAGACAAACCTATGACCGCAGCAAGTCTTTTGTAAAAAAAGCAGGAACGATAATCTTTGTTTCTAGTATCGTGATCTGGTTTAGCTCTTCTTATAATTTTTATGCTCAACCTGTTCCTGAAGACCAAAGTATCCTAGCCTTTTTCGGACGAATCCTAGCTGTTGTTTTTCAGCCGCTTGGTTGGGGGAATTGGCAAGGAACTGTCGCAGCGATTACAGGATTAGTTGCTAAAGAAAATATTATTGGCACATTCGGTATTTTGTTTGGACATGCGGAAGTATCCGAAAATGGCAGAGAAATCTGGCAAGTGCTACAACACACATATACTCCCGCAGCAGCTTATTCATTGTTAGCCTTCAATTTACTTTGTGCGCCTTGTTTTGCGGCAATTGGGGCTATCCATCGGGAAATGAATGCCAAGAAATGGACTTGGATCGCCATAGGCTATCAATGCGGTTTAGCTTATTTAGTTAGTTTTGTGATCTATCAGTTGGGACACTTATTGGAAGGTGGACAGGTAGCGTTAGGGACGTATCTTGCTATTTTATTGATGATAGGACTCGTTTATGTTTTGTTCCGTCAGCCAAAATCCAAGAACCAGTTTTATGCTATATTGTCATTAGAAGGAGAGGAATAGGATGGCGACATTCTTATTAAGTGTATTAATCTTTGGAAGTGCAGGGGCGATTGTCTATACTCGTTTAAAATCCGGAAAGAATTGTGATGACTGTCAAACAGCTTGCCCAGTAAAAAAGGAACAGATCAAGCGATGATCAGTCGTTGCAAGAGTCTGTTCTCCCCTTTTTTGCTTATTTTGCTAGAGCATAGTAAGATGAGGGAAAGTAAAAAAAGAAAGAGGAAAGAAAATGTCTGGAAAGAAAAAAATCGTCCGCCCGCGCTATCAGCAGATTGCTGTTGATTTAGCCGAACGTATCGTTGAAAACCGATATAAAGTGGGTGAGAAGATCCATGCTCGCTCAACGCTTGCCAGTACGTACAATGCTTCTCCTGAGACTACCCGAAAGGCTATCAATGTGCTGGTAGATCTTGGGATCATGGAAGTACGGCATGGGAGTGGGGCATTTGTTGCTTCGAAAGAAAAAGCAAAAGATTTCCTATTGCAGTATCAAGATGTACAATCTATCCAAGATACAAAAGCAGAAATCATGGCGAGTGTGGAGAAGCAACAAGATGAGCTGAATCATTTTTCTCAATTATTGGATCAGCTGGTCAATCAAACGAAGCGAATACATAAGATGAACCCTTTACTTCCGTTTGAATTGTCTTTATCAGAAAAAGCAATGCATCTGGACCGTTCGATTAGCGAGTTGAATATCTGGCAGGCGACTGGTGCTACAGTTATCGCAATTTCTCATAACGAAGAACTACTTGTTTCACCTGGACCTTATGCTAAATTTACGGCAGGGGATATCGTTCATTTTATTGGAAATGAGTATACGCTACAGCGTATGACAAACTTTTTTTACCCGGAACATCAGCTTGCAGAATGATTGTGTGAAATATTATAAAAATATTAACTTGGCTAAACCTTTTATTTATAAAGATTTAACCAAGTTTTTTTCTGTTTGGACAAGCAAATTTCTTTCATTTTTGACAAAGTGACTACATGATGTTAACATAGTGTGGTCACTTTTTTTCAGAAAGAAAAATGAATTTACATAAAAAAGGAGAATTTGTTTGGTAAAAGTAGAAGTAAAACATTTAACAAAGATATTTGGTAAAAAGACACAAGCCGCTTTAGATATGATGAATGATCACCAGCCGAAAACGGAGATTTTAAAGAAAACCGGTGCGACGGTTGGTGTGTATGACGTGAATTTTGACGTAAAAGAAGGAGAAATCTTCGTGATCATGGGGCTTTCCGGGAGCGGGAAATCCACATTGATCCGTCTATTGAATCGTCTGATCGAGCCAACTTCAGGCAGTATCTATATTGATGGAGAAGATGTATCGAAGTTAAGCAAAGAAGAATTGCGAGAAGTCCGTCGTCATAAAATCAATATGGTTTTCCAAAACTTCGGTCTGTTTCCACACCGAACGATCTTGGAAAATACAGAATACGGGTTAGAAGTCCGTGGTGTACCTAAAGAAGAACGACAAGAAAAAGCAGAAAAAGCATTAGAAAATTCTAGTCTGCTTTCATTTAAAGACCAATATCCTAGTCAGTTATCTGGTGGGATGCAGCAACGGGTCGGCTTAGCCAGAGCTTTAGCGAATGATCCTGAGATCTTGCTGATGGACGAAGCGTTCTCGGCTCTTGATCCGCTGATCCGACGAGAAATGCAAGACGAATTACTGGACCTGCAAGCCAATGTTCAAAAAACGATTATTTTCATTACCCATGATTTGAATGAAGCTTTACGGATCGGGGACAGAATCGCATTAATGAAAGACGGCGAAATCATGCAGATCGGAACAGGTGAAGAAATATTGACCAATCCAGCAAATGATTACGTACGTGAATTTGTGGAAGAAGTCGATCGTTCCAAAGTGCTTACTGCTCAAAACATCATGGTACCTGCATTGACGACGAATATCGAATCTGATGGACCAAATGTCGCATTGACAAGGATGCGTAATGAAGAAGTCAGCATGCTGATGGCTGTTGACCGAAAGAGAAACCTGAAAGGAATCATTACTGCAGATCAGGCGTTAGAAGCTAGGAAGCAAAAACGTCCATTGATCGACTTCTTAGATGAAAATGTGACGGTGATCGGAAAAGACATGGTTGTAAGTGATATTTTCAATATTATTTATGATTCACCGACTCCGCTTGCAGTTGTAGAGGATGGAAAATTAAAAGGTGTCGTCATCCGAGGTAGTGTGATTGAAGCATTAGCAGAAACAAGCGAGGTGAGTGAACATGAATAATCTATTAAACTATCAATTACCAGTGGCAAACTGGGTAGAAAATATCACAGAATGGTTTACGACAACTTTTTCTGGCCTATTTTCATTTTTACAAACGATCGGACAGGCAGTGATGTCGGGGATTACAAATTTACTGTTAGTGATCCCAGCGCCTTTGTTTATCTTGTTATTGACGATAGCAGCTTTCTTTATTTCTAAGAAACGTCCAGGACTTACGTTGTTCACATTGATTGGTCTATGGTTTATTTATAACCAAGGTCTATGGAATGACTTGATGAATACTGTCACACTTGTTCTTTTATCTAGTGTGATCTCCATCATCATAGGTGTACCGTTAGGGATCTTGATGGCAAAAAGCAGTAAAGCTCAAAGCATCATCAAGCCAATCCTTGACTTTATGCAGACGATGCCAGGATTCGTTTATTTGATTCCAGCAGTTGCATTTTTCGGTATCGGGATGGTGCCAGGGGTATTTGCCTCAGTCATCTTTGCTTTGCCACCAACCGTTCGTTTTACGAATTTAGGGATTCGACAAGTACCGAAAGAGTTAGTAGAAGCTTCTGATTCATTCGGGAGCACAAGTCGTCAAAAACTATTCAAACTAGAATTGCCTTTAGCTAAAAGTACGATCATGGCAGGGATCAATCAAACAACGATGCTGTCACTTTCAATGGTCGTTATTGCCTCTATGATCGGTGCACCCGGCTTAGGACGGGGAGTATTGTCCGCTTTACAAAGAGCACAAGTCGGGAATGGATTTGTCAACGGGGTTGCATTAGTTATCTTAGCAATCATCATTGACCGTTTTACCCAGCATTTGAATCAGCCGAACAATAAGAAAGTTGCAGGAGCTGCAACACAAAAAAGTAAAAAACGTCAAGGATTGATCATTGGTGCTGTAGTAGTAGTGATCTTAGGTGCGATTGGTATAGGAAGTTTTTCTTCTGCCAAAGAAACAAAACGTATCAACTTGTCTTATGTCGAATGGGATACAGAAGTTGCTTCAACAAATGTAGTCGGTGAAGTATTGAAACAAATGGGCTATGATGTAACGATGACACCGCTAGATAATTCAATCATGTGGAAATCTGTTTCAAATGGCGAGTCAGATGCCATGGTTTCAGCTTGGCTACCTAAAACTCATGGTTCACAGTATGCACAATATAAAGATCAAGTCGAAGACCTAGGTGCCAATTTGACAGGAGCAAAAGTCGGTTTAGCAGTACCAGCCTACATGGATGTAAATTCGATCGATGAGTTAACCGATCAGGCAGGTAAGAAAATTATAGGAATTGAGCCAGGAGCTGGTGTAGTTACGGCTGCTGAAAACACGATCCAAAAATATGACAACTTGAAAGACTGGAAAGTCGAGACATCTTCTTCAGGAGCAATGACCGTTGCACTAGGACAAGCAATCAAAAAACACGAACCAATTGTAGTTACAGGATGGACACCTCATTGGATGTTTGCCAAATATGATCTGAAATACTTGGAAGATCCTGAAAACGGAATGGGAAGCGAAGAGCAGATCCATACGATGGTTCGAAAAGGATTGAAAGAAGACCAGCCAGAAGCTTATAAAGTATTAGACAATTTCCATTGGTCAGAAAAAGATATGGAAAAAGTCATGTTGGAAATCAACAATGGAAAAGATCCACAGCAAGCGGCAAAAGAATGGATCAAAGAGAACCAAGAATTAGTCGAAAGCTGGAAAAAATAAAAAAGACGGAAACAAAATAAATGGAGCTTCCAAAATTGGATCAAAAATCCAGTTTTGGAAGCTCCATATTCGTCTGTCTCTTTTTTTGCCTATAAAAAAAGAGAATGCGCAGTTCGTCTTCGAAACGTCCGAAGACGCCGACAAACTACCATTCTCGTGGGTTTGGCACCCAATGGGCCGTGAGGGGCTCGAACCCGCGACCCGCTGATTAAGAGTCAGCTGCTCTACCAACTGAGCTAACGGCCCATACAAAAAGTACTTAATAATAGTAGCACTAAGAATTTTAAAATGCAAGACTACATTTAAAGAAAATCAGAAAAATCTTTACTTCCTTATAGGAAATCATTCATAGATTATTCACATTTGCTCGTTATTATATAAGCATACCAACAAACAAAGTTCTTGCAAGAGAACAAACCCTAACACTTTTTTCATTTTTTACTCCTTTCCCGCCGTCTCCCCGGCGGGTCTCCTGTTCTTAACGATAAAAGACAAGAAGGCTTGGCCTTCTTGTTTTTTTGCTTTTATAAAATTCCATTAATTAAATCATCTAGTTCAAATAACTAGATTGAATGTTTATGGTAACTTTGGTATCATGTTAATGAAATGAAAAAAGGAGCGATTACGATGGAAAAAATGCGTCAGCAATTAATGGAGTGGGGAAAAGAACTGGAAACATTCCGTCTGCCTCACTGGGAAGAGCTCCCCGACCTAGAACTTTATATGGATCAAGTCAGAACGTTAGTTGATCGTTATCTTTCACCTGTGATACAAGGAGAAAAGCATCCATTGCTAACCTCCTCTATGGTAAACAACTACGTTAAACTGGGTTTGATACCAGCACCAGTTAAAAAAAGATACAACAAAGAACATGTAGCATTTTTACTTGCAATCACTACATTGAAACAAGTATTGACTATTCCTGAAATCAAAGAAGGAATATTGTTCCAAGGAAAAACAGTGGGGATTCGTGAAGCTTATAATCTATTCTGTGATGAACAAGAAGCAGCTGTATGGATGGTCAGCCAATTAGCACAAGGCAAATCCCATCCCCAAAAATTCGATCAGGCGACCCCTGTAGAATATATTGCTGTAAGAGCAGCAACTTTATCGTTTGCAATGAAACTTCTTGCGGAAAAAACGATTGTTCTAGAAACCGAATACTTAAAAGAGGAGAAAACAAATGAAAAATGATAAAATCGCGATTTTAGTAGATTCTGGTACGGACGTGCCAGAAGAATTGATAAAAAAATATGAGATGTACATGATTCCTTTGAAAATTATTTATAAAGATCAGGTATATACAGATAAAATAGATATTACACCTGAAGAAATCTATCAACGTTTGCCAGAGGAAATTCCAGGTACATCTTTGCCTGATGGTGAGTCGATCACAGAAATCTTTGAGCAAATCAAAAAAGATGGTTATGAAAAAGTACTTGCGGTAACGATTTCCAGCGGATTGAGCGGGACGTATAACGTGGTTCGTTTGATTGCAGAACAGCAAGAAGAACTAGAAGCGTATGTACTAGATACGAAAAATATCGGTATTGGTGCGGGTTTTTCTGCAATACAAGCAGCGAAATGGCTAGAAGACGGTGTCGAGTGGAATCAGCTGATCAGTAATTTGAATGAATTAGTCGAAAGAACAAAAGTTTTCTTTAATGTTGCGACATTGGAATATCTCCAAAAAGGTGGACGGATTGGTTTGGTTGCTTCTATTTTAGGAACCGCTTTAAAGCTTAACCCAATCATCTCCTGTAATGATGAAGGAATCTATTACACAGTAGGAAAAGCTAGAGGGCGTAAAAAAAGTTTGGATAAGACGGTTGCTTATGTCAAAGAAAAAATCGGCAATGCTAAGGTTTTTAACTTAGCCGTTGCCCACGGTGATGCGAAAGAAGAAGCGATTGAAATGGAAGCGAGGCTCAAAAGAGAGTTCCCGCAAGCAAACCAAATCTACTTTGGTCAAATTTCTCCGGCATTAGTAGTCCATACTGGTCCGGGATTATTAGGTGTCGGCGTCCAAGCTTTAGAAGGATAAATCAAAAAAAGGAAGACAATGAGGTGAAAATCAGTGTTTTCCTTTTTTTATTGAAGTTAGAACAAAAAAAGAAAGTATTTTGCACTCCCATGTTAATTTTCTCTTTTGTTTTATAGGCAAAGATGAAACAAAACCAGAAATACGGTATAATGAAAAGGTGTGACAATAATATATAAGAGGTGGCTCTTTATGAAAAAAGTTTTAGTTGTCGATGATGAGAAGCCGATTTCGGATATCGTCAAATTCAATTTAGCCAAAGAAGGCTATGATGTTTATACTGCATATGATGGGGAAGAAGCCTTGGAAAAAGTTGCTGAGGTAGAACCTGATTTGATTTTACTTGATTTGATGCTACCTAAAATGGACGGCTTAGAAGTGGCTCGTGAGGTACGCAAAACGTATGACATGCCAATCATTATGGTAACAGCCAAAGATTCTGAAATTGATAAAGTCCTAGGCTTAGAATTAGGCGCGGATGACTACGTGACTAAGCCATTTTCCAATCGAGAATTAGTGGCAAGGGTCAAAGCGAATCTTCGTCGTGGTGCCACGGCTACGAGGGAACCAGAAGATGCAGCTCCTGCGGAATTGACGATTGGTGATTTGACCATCCATCCAGAAGCTTACATGGTGACGAAACGAGGAGAAACAATCGAGTTGACACATCGTGAATTCGAACTACTCTTTTACTTGGCGAAGCACCTTGGGCAAGTGATGACAAGAGAACATTTATTACAAACGGTTTGGGGCTATGATTATTTTGGAGATGTACGAACAGTGGATGTAACTGTACGTCGGTTGCGCGAGAAGATCGAAGATAATCCAAGCCATCCAAATTATTTAGTGACACGTCGTGGTGTCGGTTACTATTTGCGTAACCCAGAACAGGAGTAATTGGATGAAAAGAAAAGTCCGCTTTTTTCGATCAGTCAATTTTAAGATCGCTATTACTTTTATTTTGATTTTATTGATCTCAATCGAAATTATTGGCGCCTATTTTATACGTGGATTGGAACGTTCCACGATCAATACATTTATTAAAGATATGAATCAAACGGTGGAATCATTAGCGACGACAATCAGTCCGGAATTAAATCGCAAAGATAACGTAGATGACGAAGAGGTAAATGCGAATATCAAGAGATTCATTGAAAACAGTGCGACTAGTGATATCATCGAAATACGGGTCGTTGACGAAAAAGGGATCATCCGAGGAACAACTGATGTCAATGAACAAAGCGCTGTGGGAAAGAAAAATGATTATGTCGATATCAATGATTTCACAACTAAACGGTATGTTGCTTTAGATAACGACGATAAACGGGTGAATATCAATGTTCAACCGATCCTGTCCCCGACCGGCGATACCGTTATCGGGGCTCTTTACGTCAAAAGTAATATCGAACAAAAATATTCGGAGATCAATAATACAGCAGTCATTTTCTTTACTGCCTCACTGATTGCTGCGTTTATCTCAATGATCGTCTCCGTTTTAGTTGCTCGTTCGATTACTCAGCCAATCGGTGAAATGAGAGAACAAGCCATTCGAATCGCCAGAGGAGACTACAGCCGGAAAGTCAAAGTGCATGGACAAGATGAACTAGGGCAGTTGGCTGATACCTTCAATCAGTTAGCTGAACGTATCGAAGAAGCTCAAGATACAATGGAAGCTGAACGCAATCGGTTGGATAGCGTGCTGTCTCATATGACAGACGGCGTCATCGCGACAGACCGCAGGGGGAAAGTCATTACGATCAATGATATGGCTGTTTCCTTGCTAGATGTCAAGAATGAGGAAGCAATTGGACAATCGATTTTGACACTTTTGGATATCGAAGAAGAATATACCTTGCGGAAATTATTAGAAGATCCAAACGAAATGGTACTTGACCGTTCAACCAGTACATTGGAGAGCGATCAGATGATCTTACGAGTAGACTTTTCCATGATCCGTCGCGAATCAGGTTTTATCAGCGGATTAGTAGCTGTCTTGCATGATGTGACAGAACAAGAAAAAACAGAACGGGAACGCCGTGAATTCGTTTCTAATGTTTCCCATGAGCTTCGTACACCACTGACAAGCATGCGCAGTTATATCGAAGCATTGAGCGAAGGTGCATGGAAAGACGAAGAAGTAGCACCAAATTTTTTGAAAGTAACATTGGATGAAACAGATCGGATGATTCGAATGATCAATGATCTCCTGAATCTATCTCGCATGGATACAGGAAATACCCAGCTTCAATTAGAGTATGTCAATTTTAACGAGTTAGTGAATTTTGTTCTTGACCGTTTTGATATGATGGTGGGAAACCAAGAAAAAAATTATAAGATCCGTCGCGAATTCACACAAAGAGATCTTTGGGTCGAAGTAGATACAGATAAAATCATCCAAGTAGTCGATAATATCATGAATAACGCGATCAAGTATTCACCAGATGGGGGAACGATCACCTGTCGCTTATTAGAAACGCATAATAACGTGATTTTAAGTATTACCGACCAAGGATTGGGGATTCCTAAAAAAGATCTGAACCGAGTGTTCGAACGATTTTATCGAGTAGATAAAGCACGTGCTAGAGCACAAGGTGGGACAGGACTTGGATTAGCTATTTCTAGAGAAGTAATCAAGGCGCACCGAGGCGCGATTTGGGCAGAGAGCAAGGAAGGAAAAGGATCGACTTTTTATATCTCGCTGCCATACGAACCTTATGAGGAGGAATGGTGGGAATGAGAATTTCTGAAAAAGTCGTTCGCGTAGGACTTATTTTGATGGTTGCATTAAGTTTATATTTCTCTTATGCCATCTGGCTGAGTCCAGCAGGGAAAAGTTCGATCAGCGTCGATGAGACAAACACTCAAATGATCGAGTCTCAAAGCAATCGGAAAACTTCTGAAGTTTTTCTTCCGCTTCATGTCACGTGGCACCATTCGGGAACGATCCAAGAAACCAACAGTGAAAATCTCGTGTACCGATTGCAATTGATCATCGATAAAGCAAGATTCGGGAAACTTTCTGAAGTCGTTTCGGGAGATGAATCACAATTCGAACAAGTGAAAAACCTGACATCTGGTTTCGAGTTGGCCTATAATGCGCCTTTTTTGCTAAGAGAATATAAGGAAGCATTTGATTTAGATGTAGACGTCTCGAATTTGGCAAAAGAAAGCGAAAATATGTATTTTACTAGAATACAATTCGATCAAGAAAACAAAAAAATCCGATTTTTGAATTATTCGAACCACCTTGTATATGAAGCGAATATTTCGTTGAATTGGGAGGATATCAACAAAGAATTAACAGCAAACGACACGAAATGGACAGAAATGTCAACAGAACCGTCGACGATCGACACCCAATATGCTACGAAACATTCAATCAAGTTGAAAAAGTACAGCTATATCCTTTCGCAGCAACCCTATACACTTTTTAGAAATGCTTTTTTCCAGAAACCAGATAGCGTGAAGAATAATGATGAAAGCAATGAATTGATTTTTTACGGTGGGAATGAAACGATGTCTATCCATTCGGAAACGCAAGTAGTTGATTTTCGAGGAGAGCTGCCAGAGAAAAAAGAAAATGCTAGTGTATTTTCTGAAAGTTTTCCCTATATTAGCAAATTAGGCAGTTCTTTAGGGAATCTTAGATATTTTGACCGCAGTGACAATACCATCGATTACCGGATCTTCGTGGAAGGCTTCCCGGTTTTTGGGACGGACAGCAGAGGACAGATCGGTGTGGAAGTTGGCGGTGAAACGAACGGTTCGGTGCAAGTGAATATTCAAACCAGTTTGAATACGATTCAAGTACCGATACCTTCAGATGAAGAAGTAGAACTTGCAAGTACGAATGAAATCATCCAGCAGCTGGAAGCTAAGGGAGCAGATAGCAACAAGATTGGTTCAGTAATCGTTGGCTATACATGGCAAAATGTTAAAGAAACGAATCGCGTCGTTGATCTCTTACCTGAATGGTATGTGAAATATGAAGATAACTGGTATTCAGCTAACGACCTTCTGGAAAAATTACCTGGATTGGAGGCGAATTAATTGGATTTTAAAAAAATCGAATGGATATTTTTCGTCGCTTTTTTAGGGTTGAATGTGTTTTTATTCAGCAGTTATCATGATGCGGTATACCAAGAAAACAATGTTATTCGTTCTGATCAGACTGAATCCATCCAACAACGTCTGGCTAGTGACGATATCACTTATACGGGGAAGATTTCTTCTGAGAGCAAGCAAGGCTATTATCTTAGCGCGGAACAGACCAATCTTAGCACTTCATTAGCAAATTATCGCAAGGCTGGTAAAAGCGGATTGTTGGAAAGTGGCGTGTTTTTAGACGGCGATGTTTTGACAAAATCCTTATCCAGCTCAGAATCTGAAAAGAACGTGATTGATCCAGATAAGATCAGCAGTTCTTTGGAAGATTTTTTAGCTAACAAAGACAATATTTTGTTCGGTAATGAGTATGTGTATACGAAAAACTTTTCTCATTTAGAAGAAGAACCACTAGAAATCCAAGCAAGCCAAGAGTATGAAGGTATTCCGTTCAATGATGATACAGCAAAAATCGTTCTTTCTTTAGAAAAAAACGATAACGATTATAGTATCACGAAATACATGCAGACGCATTTATCTGATATCGAGCAGCTGCGTGAAAAGACGGAACTGTATACAGAAGAGGAAGCAATCAATACATTGTACATCAATAACAAAATACCAAGAGGATCAAAAATCTTATGGCGTCAACTAGCTTATTCCTGTATTCTGAAAGTCCGGGAAAAAAATGTGTATGTTCCTGTTTGGCATGTAGCGATCGAAACAAGTGATAAAGTGGTTCAAATCGAGAGCGTCAACGCTTTCAGCAATACGATCGTGACAAACAACACTGTACCAAAAGTGGAAGATCAATAAAAAAGCGAGTATAATGAAAAAAGTTTACAAAGTAAGAAGGGAAGTAGGAGTCAAATGGCTGAAGAAAAACCAGCTTTTAAAATCAGTATCCTAGCAAGTGGAAGTTCGGGTAATTCACTTTATATCGAAAGTGAAAAAAAACGGCTTTTGGTCGATGCAGGACTTAGCGGTAAAAAAATCACTTCCTTGATGGCTCAAATTGATCGGACACCGGACCAATTAGATGGAATACTTGTGACGCATGAACATCGAGACCATATACATGGTGTGGGTGTCTTGGCTCGTAAGTATCATTTGGATGTTTTTGCCAATCAGCAGACTTGGGAAGCGATGGAGCCGCTGATTGGGAATGTACCAGTGGAACAAAAACATCTATTTGAGATGGGAAAAGTAAGAACATTCGGCGATATCGATATTGAGAGTTTCGGCGTCTCCCATGACGCAGCAGCTCCGCAATTTTATCGTTTCCATAAAGAAAACCGTTCATTCGTCATGTTGACGGATACCGGATACTGCAGTGATTACATGCGAGGTGTCATTGAAAATGCCGATGGTTATTTGATGGAAAGTAACCATGATCTTGAGATGTTACGCATGGGACCCTATCCGTGGAATCTAAAACAGCGTATTTTAGGAGATAGAGGGCATCTTTCCAACGAAGATGGTGCACTTGTCATGACTGATGTGATCGGTAATCGGACCAAACGGATCTATCTTGGTCATCTTAGCAAGGAAAACAATATGAAAGAACTTGCTCATTTAACGATGGAAAATGTTTTGAAAGAAAAAGATTTTGGCGTTGGACATGATTTTGAAATCTATGACACAGATCCAGATGAAGCAACTGAGCTATTTTCAATTTAAATAGTTCAGTCAATAAAAAAATAAAAACAGAAGATAAAATCAATTAGTGTTGGTTTTATCTTCTGTTTTTATTTTTCAGAACATTGACAAAACAACCGTGTTATCGGCTGACTACACTGATATGCTGTTTTTCATGTTGTTTATCCAGTATCTCATCTACTAATGCAATCGCGTAATCTGCCATGCTGATCGTACTGTCGCCAGCAGCGTTTCTTTGTAGATAATCATCACTTAATAAATAAGTGCCTGTACGCTTGCCGTGTGGATCAAATAAAGAAGCTGGACTGATATAAGTCCACTGTAGATTTTTAGATTGTTTCAATTTTAGCAATCCTTCGTACATATTGAAAGCTGTTGGATAGAAGGGTGCATTTTTAGGTACTTGGTCAATCATACGAGTCGTCTTTTCTGTATCCAAGAATAACGAAGAGGCACCCCCAACGACGATTAAGCGTGTATCGGTTCCTTCAAGTATCTCAATCAAATGGGACAAAGAAGTTTGATGCATTTCTTCTTTTCCTTTAGGAGCGTTGAAAGCATCAACGACAACATCAAAAGATACAAGGTCAGTAGCTGTCAACTCAAATAAATCCTTTTGTATAAACGGAACATCTGATGGTAATTTTTCTGGATGACGCACGATTGCCGTCACATCTAACTCTCTGGACAATGCTTCGTCTAAAATAAATGAACCTGCATGACCAGTAGCGCCAATGATTGCGATTTTCATAAAAAACCTCCTTTTTTATTCCTGTCCATTGTAAGCAGTTACTGGATATTCGTCAAAGAATCCGTTTTTTGAAAAGCTTAGTGCGCATTCCTTTCATGGTTCGTGTTCATTAGGTATAGTTAAATTAAGAAAACTAGTTAATCAAATAGAAGATGAAGGAGATAAGAAATGAAAGAGTGGTTAGATCGTGCCTTTTTACCAATGATAACATCTGTTGTGAATCTTAGACCCTTAACTGCTTTGCGTAATGGAATGACTTATACGATCCCGATAATTATAGCTGGCTCGCTGTTTTTCTTATTTGCTCATTTTCCTGTAGATTACATCGCTCAGTGGATAGACAAAACAGGATTTTCTATGTATTTTACACAAGTATACCAGGCTACGTTTGACGTGATAGCCTTTTGGATCGTTTTTGCTATTGCGTATGCTTATGCAAAAGAAGAAAACATCGATCGCTTGCCAGTCGGCATGACAGCCTTGTCTGCTTACCTACTACTTATTCAGCCACTTAATGTTCAGGGAGAGATAGATAATATCTGGACAGGCGGTGAAGGGATACTAGGAGCAGTTGCAACCGGGCTCCTCATCGGATGGGGCTATGCACGTTTAGCAAGATTTGCGAAAGGGTGGAGGCAAAGAGGGAAGATTCCTGAAAATGTTTGGCAGTCTTTTACTTCATTGATTCCAATACTTGCTATAGTCATTTTTACGCTTATAGGTTCAGCTGTTTTTCAACAGTTGTTCGGGATGACTGTTATTCAAGGAATATGGACGTACGTCCAGCTTCCGATCCAATCGTTGATAGACACGTTATTCGGTGTGCTTTTATTAGGTTTTTTTGTCCCGTTTTTATGGCTATTTGGTCTTCATGGATCTGCGATGGTCAATGGGTTGGTTAGTCCGATCTTACAAGCAAACTCATTAGCAAATGCAGAAATCTTAGCCTCTGGAAAAGAATTGACTGTGGCAAATGGCGGGCATATCGTTACTCAGCAATTTCTTGATCAATTCATGACTGTTACCGGAGCAGGTTTGACGTTAGGGGCTGTATTTTTTATGATGTTTTTTGCGAAATCGAGGAAATACCGAGAATTAGGAAAACTTTCTCTTTTACCAGCCTTTTTCAATATCAATGAATCGATTATTTTTTCCACACCGATTGTGATGAACCCGATGATGGCTGTTCCTTTTATTTTCGCGCCGATCCTCTCAGGATTGATTACCTATTCCGCTTTATATTTTGGATTTGTTCCTTTATTTACAGCGGTCCAAGTTCCTTGGACAACACCGCCGATCCTCTCGGGTTTTTTAGTAGGCGGAGTGCCTGCAGCGATTTTACAAGGTATCGTGCTGGCAATTAGTTTTTTTATTTATTTCCCATTTTTGAAAAAAATAGATTCTGCAAACTTCAAAAAGGAAAGACAGACAAAAAATGCTGGAACAGCAGAAAAGATCATCGACTAAAAAAACAAAAATACTCCTGTCGCTTTAGATTGGAAAAATCACCAATCTAGGATGACAGGAGTATTTCTAATCATGTTTATACCAGTCCTTTTTGGACAGCTAATTGAACAAGAACAACTAATGTGTTCATTCCTACGTGTGTGATCATTGATGTCCAGATCCGACCAGTAGCTTTGTACTCTAGGCTGAAGAAGAAACCTAAGAAAAAGTAAATCAGCAAATGACCATCATTATGAGCAAACGCAAACAGCAAAGAGCTGATCACTGCCCCGACCCAAAAATTTGAATACCGGCTGATGATCCCCAGTATGCTGCGGCGGAATACGAACTCTTCCATGATGGGGCCTGCAATAGTTGTCGCCAAAATAAAAGCAGGTGCTTCCATGATCATCTGGATGATATTTTGTGTATTCTCAGAAGGGGTTGCTTCGCCAAACAATACAGATTCCAGCATGACAGCGATGCTTTGCAGAAGCAATGCGACAAAGATCCCAACTAATCCATAAATAACGATCTTTGGAACAGAAGCTTTTTTTACTGCTGATTCGATCGCTAAAGGCTCACGTTGCTTAAAATAAAAAATAGCTAGGACAACCGCGCCCAATATATACATGACTGCAGTTGCTGTGATCAATTCAGACGTAGATTTTACAAGTCCTATCGAAGCGAGGATCAAGGGTGAGATAAAAATTAAACCATAGCAAAAAATGCTGAGGAAACTATATTTTTTTAAAGACATGTAATTCCTCCTTTTAAGGGATAACAAGCATGCAAGGCAAGCTTTTATCGATTGATTTCAATTATATCATAATTTCAATAAGCAACTGTCAGAATAAAATTTCTTTTCTTTGATTTAAAAGCTTGCAAAAAAGAGGGAGAATGAGTATTATTAAAAATGTAGGTTAGCACTCGAAGGTTAAGAGTGCTAACGAATTAAAAAAAGAGTTATCGGAGGGATTTATCGTGTTAAAACCATTAGGTGATCGCGTCATTATCGAAGTCGCAAAAGAAGAAGAAAAAACTGTCGGAGGAATCGTTTTAGCTTCTGCAGCTAAAGAGAAACCCCAAACTGGGACAGTTGTTGCAGTCGGTGAGGGCCGTTTGTTGGAAAACGGTGAAAAAGTTCCTGCCGCTGTGAAAGCAGGCGACCAAGTTATGTTCGAAAAATACGCCGGTACAGAAGTAAAATACGAAGGAAAAGAATATCTGATCGTCGCAGGAAAAGATATCATGGCGATTGTTGAGTAAATTTTGAAGATAGAAAAAATAATCAAAAATAATCGATGAGGTGAATCAATCATGGCAAAAGAATTGAAATTTGCAGAAGACGCACGCGCAGCTATGTTACGCGGGGTAGATAAATTAGCAGATACAGTGAAAGTAACATTAGGACCTAAAGGCCGAAATGTCGTACTAGAAAAATCTTACGGCTCTCCATTGATCACAAATGATGGTGTGACGATCGCAAAAGAAATCGAGTTAGAAGATCATTTTGAAAACATGGGTGCAAAACTTGTATCAGAAGTAGCATCAAAAACAAATGATATTGCCGGTGACGGAACAACGACAGCAACTGTTTTGACACAAGCAATCGTTCGCGAAGGTTTAAAAAACGTAACTGCAGGTGCTAATCCTCTAGGCATTCGCCGCGGGATCGAATTGGCAACAAAAGCCGCAGTGGAAGAGTTGCATAATATCTCAACTGTTGTTGATTCAAAAGAAGCCATTGCACAAGTAGCAGCTGTTTCTTCAGGTTCTGATAAAGTTGGACATTTGATTGCTGATGCAATGGAAAAAGTTGGAAACGACGGTGTCATCACAATTGAAGAATCAAAAGGAATCGAAACAGAACTAGATGTTGTAGAAGGTATGCAATTTGATCGTGGTTACTTATCACAATATATGGTAACAGATAACGACAAAATGGAAGCTGTTCTAGAAAACCCATATATCTTGATTACAGACAAAAAAATCTCTAACATCCAAGACATTCTGCCATTGTTAGAACAAATCTTGCAACAATCACGTCCATTATTGATCATTGCTGACGATGTAGATGGCGAAGCATTACCAACGCTTGTTTTGAACAAAATCCGCGGAACATTCAATGTAGTAGCTGTAAAAGCTCCTGGCTTCGGTGATCGTCGTAAAGCAATGCTTGAAGATATCGCTATTTTGACAGGTGGTACAGTAATTACTGACGATCTAGGTCTAGAATTAAAAGATGCAACAATCGAAAACTTAGGAAATGCGTCTAAAGTCGTTGTAGATAAAGACAATACAACGATCGTAGAAGGTTCAGGAGAAAAAGAAGCCATCGAAGCGCGTGTGCAATTAATCAAAAACCAAATTGCTGAAACAACTTCTGATTTTGACCGCGAAAAATTACAAGAACGCTTAGCTAAATTAGCAGGCGGTGTAGCTGTTGTTAAAGTCGGTGCAGCTACTGAAACAGAATTGAAAGAATTGAAATTACGCATTGAAGATGCATTGAATGCTACACGTGCCGCAGTAGAAGAAGGAATGGTCTCAGGTGGTGGTACAGCTCTAGTGAACGTTATCAGCAAAGTTTCTGCTGTAGAAGCAGAAGGAGACGTGGCAACAGGTATCAAGATTGTTGTTCGTGCCTTAGAAGAACCAATTCGTCAAATCGCTGAAAACGCTGGTTATGAAGGATCAGTGATTGTTGATAAATTGAAGAACGTAGAACTAGGTACTGGTTTCAACGCTGCTACTGGAGAATGGGTAAACATGGTTGAAGCAGGTATCGTAGACCCAACTAAAGTAACACGTTCTGCCTTGCAAAATGCCGCTTCCGTTTCTGCCTTGTTATTAACAACAGAAGCAGTCGTTGCAGATAAACCAGAACCAGCAGCACCAGCAGCTCCTGCAATGGATCCATCAATGATGGGCGGTATGATGTAGTATTTAAGAGAGAACCTTGATATATCAGGGTTCTTTCTTCTTTTTTTGTTTTATTTTAAGCGAAAGGGGCAAAGAAGGGGCAAAAATATCAAAGGCTATTTAGTTTATCAATTACTTGTTGTTTGGCTCTTTTGGTTACATGGTTATAAATAGACAGAGTTGTATTTGCATCAGAATGTCCTACACGTTCCATGATAGCCTTAAGAGGTACACCCAATTCAGATAATAGTGAAACGTGGCTATGTCTGAATATATGTGAGGATAGACTTTTTTCTAATTCCAACTCTTCCTCTACTTTATGGAGTATAGCGTTAAATGAGTGCAGCGTAAGCGGAGTGCCACTTGTAGATATAAATATATATTGATCGGGATCTGTGGGTCTACCTGCAAGAATATTGTCAGCTATCACACTTTCAATCAATTCTTTTGCACGATTGGGTAATTGCACTTCACGTTGCGAATAAGTATTTTTTGGAGTTGTTTTTATAGCATTATCCATTTTCACAGATGTGTAATCCAATGTTCCATTAATAGAAATTTTCCCATTCTCATAGTCCTTCATTTGTAAAGCTAGCAATTCCCCATATCTCAAACCAGTCAAATATAGAAATTCAGCTATTATGCCGTGTAGTTTTCTGCGAGGATTGGAATATAACTGTTTCAGTATCTGATCAATTTCTTCTTTCTCCAGATATTTTTTATCCATAGAAAGCCTTCTTTTTTCTTCTTCCACTTTTTTAGGGTGGATTTTAACTGCTAGCGCAGGGTTTCTTTGAATGTATTTTCTATCGATTGCATAGTTTAGCATAACGGATAGAGTTGTTTTTGTTTGTTTTGTGTAGTTCAGTGAGAGGTCACCAAACGTATACATATCTTCAATTATCTTATTAATGAGTTTCTCATCAATGTTTCTAACGATTGTATCATCGCTGATGTGCTTAGAAACATGTTTCATCATCATTGGAACCTTCAAAAAGCTAGTACGTTTGACATGCTGCTTATAATATTCATACCATTCTTTATACAGCTCACCAAAAGTGATATCTGATTTATTGTAATTTTCGAGTGCTTCTTTAATTTTTTTATCTAGAATTTTCTGAGCTTTTTTCCACGCTTGTGGTGAATTACTTGTAAGTGTTGTAGATTTTTTTCGTGTTTTTTCTGTATAAGGATCTACATATCTTTCAATAAACTTGAATCGCCCATCTTTGGTTTGTTCAACCCACACTTTTAACATCTCCTATCATTTGCTATAATAGGCATAACAAATAGACCTACTTTACCGTAGTTCTTGGACTTAAACACGCTTGCTTTGGTCGGTGGGGCGTGTTTTTATTTTACAGCTTTGATGTACTGCTTATATTGTTCTTTTGAAATATAAAATTTATGTTCACAGTCCTTACATGTTACCCCGTATTTTTTTTGGAAGAGTGGAAATATGAAAGAACTAAGTGCTATCAAAGCCCCTATTGGAACAATGACAAACCAACCAATTACTGGAATCCAAACACCAATACAAATAAGTAAAAACCCTACGCCAAAGGCCGCACAACCATTTGCTCCTGGAGTTGTGACATTCACTTTATTGCTGCCACAATTTTTACATATAACAATATTTTGCCCTACATTATTTTTCATTTTTAATTCCTCACTTCTGTGATATGATTTTTATTGGGGAATCTTAGAAATAAGGTTTCGAGTCCGTGTTGCTGCACGGGCTTTTTTTATTTAAATAAATCCCAAAAACTGAATGTAGTTTTCTTGTATACTTTATTGTAAGCAGCCTTTTTTGGGTCTTTAATCCAGCCGCTACCTTTTTTCCCATAACCAGGAATAACTGCTTTTTTTACTTTTCTTTTTGCCTTTCCAGTAGTTCTAGCGCTAATGGATTTTTTTATACTCGGTTTTCTCATTCCAATTTTCATTTTATACCCTCTCAAATTAATTATAGTTGGACAATATATACAACGACTTTCCCATAAATTTGAACGTATTTAGTATCATCATAATTAACCACAATATCAGTGAAAGAAATGTTAGAAGAATCAGGTCTAAAAATGATGCGATTATTTTGTTGATCATTTATATATCTTTTTACAGAAAATTCGTTATCGTTGCTAAAGACTACTATATCTCCATCTTTTAACTCATCACAGCTCTCTATTTTCTTTACAGCAATTAATGATCCATCAGGAATAACGTTATTCATGGAATCTCCATTTATTTTAGTAAAAAATACATCTTGATATCCTGCATATTTTCCCATGGCATAATCAGGAATAGCAATTTGCTCAATATGGTCTTGATCAAAAGCTTCGACTGAAGAAGGTATGCCGGCAGCAACAGAAGTGTCAAAAAAGTTATATTCTTGAATATCACTTGATAGAACTGTCATAATGTTTCCTCTATCAGTTTTAGTTCTGTTCAAAGTCATCCCTGCTGCATTTGCTTTTTCTGCTAACTCTACAAATTTATCAGCAACGAAACTTTTATTGTTTTCCTGTAATTCATCTAAAACTTCTTTCTTTAAATCATAATAATTGTATTCTCTGGAATATCTTGGATCTATATCAGATTTATCAACATTAAAAGCTTTAGCTATTAATTCAGCGTTTTCCATACTGATAGTTGATTTTTCAGTAAAATATCCCGATAGCGTCGTAACAGGAATACCTGTCATATCTGACAATTGTGCTCTTGTGTAGCCATGCGTAATTTTTTTTAAATTGTTAGCGATAATGGAGCGAGCTTTTTTATCTTCTTCTGATAATGGTTTTCTTGGCATGTTATTTTCTCCTCCTTTTTTATTAATAATATCGAATTAAATCAATATAAACAAGTATAAAGTAGTTTTATAACAGTGTTTTTTAATTTAAAAAACGTCAAAAATCGTTGACTGGTAGTATAAACTAGTATAAAATAATTTACATAAACGAAGGAGGAATAAAAATGGAATTACAAATTACTTTGGAAGCAGCTAGAGTTATGATGGGATATTCTTTAAAAGAAGCAGCAAAACTCTTTGATGTTCACCATCAAACCTTAGCAAATTGGGAACAAGATCCGAATAAAATGAAGCAAAAATATGTGCAATTAATACCAGAAATATACCATTTTCCAACAGCAAATATTTTTTTTGGAAGTAAAGACGAGTTTATACGATATAAACTTCATAACGATTCATTTTTAATAAAATAACTTATGAAAAACATATTTATTCATTTTTAAGGAGTGTAATCCATGAAAGAACTGATCAAAGTAACAACAAATGAGGAGAATGAGCAGTTAGTAAACGGCAGAGAATTGCATGAGTTTTTGGAGGTGGCAACAGAATACAAAAAATGGTTTAGTCGTATGGCGGAATATGGTTTTGTTGAAAATATAGATTTCGTAAGGGTGACCCAAAAATGTCCGACCCCTGGAGGAATTCAGAATATTACCGACCATGCAATGAAATTGGACATGGCAAAAGAAATCTCAATGATCCAACGATCAGAGAAAGGCAAGTTAGCTAGGCAGTATTTTCTTCAAGTGGAAAAAGCATGGAATAGCGAAGAAATGATCTTAATGCGAAGTCGGCAAATCCTCGAGAGAAAGGTAGAGACGTTACAACTTGAAAATGAAGAAATGAAGCCCAAAGCATTATTTGCTGATTCAGTTAGTGCGAGTCACACGAGTATTTTAGTTGGTGAATTAGCAAAACTCATAAAGCAAAACGGTGTTGATATTGGTTCTAAACGACTATTTAGTTGGTTACGTGAAAAGGAATATTTAATCAAACGTAAAGGAACTGATTGGAATATGCCAACTCAAAAAGCTATGGATCTAGGTTTATTTGAAATAAAAGAGACAACAATTTCTCATTCTGATGGTCATATTTCTATTAATAAAACTCCAAAAGTCACAGGCAAAGGACAAGTATATTTTGTTAATAAATTTTTAGGAGGGGTAATAAGTGAAAAAACCAACGCTTTCGGAATTGATAGAAGCTGCTGAGAAGGCAGTAAATCCAGACGATTGGTATCGTCAAAGTTTGATCTTGGAGAAGTTCCACGGTATGTCAAAAACCACTTTAGTTGAATACTGCAAGGAAATGGAAACAATTCCTGAATTTGCAGAAGGAATACTTCGTCCAGGTCACTCAACCACATTTATTCATTACCATACTTTTATTTGGTTTTTAAAGTGGAAAGACGCAAACAAATATCGTGTAAAAGGTTTATCGCCTTCAGATGTTTTGAAGGAGGCAAGCTAATGGGTAAATTCAACAGAGCATTAGTATTCAGCACACCATTCATCATCTACGCTTTAGGTCTATGGGGTAGTAGACAAGCATTAATCGGCACGATCGTTTATATGCTTTGGATTTTCATTGGGCTTGATGAAGCTGAGTACAAAACAAAAAAGCCAGTCGGGAGGGACTGACTAAAAAAGTCTAATGTCTATAAGAAAGGTTTGACAATAAATGAAAGAATTATTTTTTTTAATAACTTTCATCATTTTTTCTATCAGTGTTTTCTACATTAACCTTTGTGTTGCTAGATTTGCTTTGAAAAGTTTTAGGAACAGCAAACGAAAATAGAGCTATAAAAGATACGAATGTAGTAGCTACGTTAAATTGCTCTTTAGAAAACGTCAATGTCATTGGAATGATAATTGATATCGATGAGAAAATCTTTGCGATAATAACTATCCATTTTTCAATTATAAACATTTTTAAATTAAGCACCATTAGACAAAATGTAGTTCCTATATAGAGGATAAATGAAGATAGAAATAAACATATTAGTCCAGTTTTAAAAAAAGAGAAGTAATCTATGTGGGCAAATTCTGTTAATATGCTTTTTTGATTTAACACAATCAAACTACTGTTGGACAAAAATGACAGTAAGGAAAGAGTTGCTCCGATTACTAAATAAAAAATAGTTGTTAACAATATTATATTATCAATTTTTCTGCTCATGTTTTCACCCCACCAGAATTATATCAAAAAGGAGAGAAATAAGAATGCAAGAATTAGTAATTTTGAAAAATAAAAAAAGACACGAGTGCCGGCAAGCAAATCGTGTCCAAAAGAAAAATCTTTTAAACCATTATAACACAGGAGGAAATAAATGATCTCAGTTAAAGGGCTAGGCGATGAAATATTCGAAGCAATGATGCACAAAGCACAACAAGATGTACAAGACAAAATCTTAACTGCAGCAAAGTATGGACAAACAAGTTGCACTGTTCGTTCAAAAGGTCTGACACCATCATTTCTAGCAGCATTAGAAAGCGAAGGCATTTCAAACATCCAACGTGAAGAAGGAAGTGTCAAATTATTTTGGGAATTTTAGGAGGCAAATGATGAGTGTAAAGGATGTAGCTAAAAAGCAAATTTTAAAAATGGAACATATCATTGATCAAATCAACGAGGCGGAAGATTTACTTATCAGTTTGAAATCACCAGCACTGAATAATCTTAATGAGCTTATGACTGATATTTCCATCGGTGTGCCTACTCAATTTTTAGGGAGAGATTTTTTTCAAGAAGAACAAAGCAGGTGGCATAAGGTCCAACTTGAACGTGATCTTGGTATCACAGAGATTCAAGAAGAAATTCGTAATCTTGTTTCCAAATCAGTTCAAAAACGCATTGAGACACTTGAAAGTGAGCTGAAAGAAATGATTTATTATCGTGGTGATCAAGATGAACGATTTTGATTCATTAGGTGCTAGACAACAACTGCCAGAAGAGTTTAAACCAATTGGAATTGATTGGCAGGGAAATCCGTTGTATCCAGGTGATACTTGCTATCTAACAGAAGAAGGCTATGTGCCAGTAGACGACATTCTAGAGTATGCGCAACAACATTATCCAAAAATTGAATTAGGAGGAATTTAGGGATGGATAAAAGTATACGTATTGATTCAGATATTGTGAATCATATTAAACGGTTAAACTTAGATGGCTTTAGCGCTGGCCGTTCTCTTGTTGGGAATCCAGCTACTATCGCTGATGAAAAAACAATAGATCTATTCAAGGAAATAAAAAAGGTTGTAAAAGAAAATGGGGCAAGTTATGACCAAACGAGAAAGGCCCTCATTATGGTAGATGAAAGTTTTTATCAAAACTTATTGAAAAAAGAGAATCCATTTAAAGAAAAACAAGCTGAACCAATTAATGAACCTAAAAAGGAAGATATCAACGTAACAAGGGAAGATTTAGAAAGTGTCGAGTTAACAATTGATCCTGATTTACCTGAAAAACTAGAAAAAGAATTGCGGGAACTAAGCAAAGAGTTTTTCAATAAAATTCTGGCAGCAAAAAAAGAACTTCTCCCCTCAATGAAAGAAGAAGAACTGGTTTTTTTACACAAAAAATTAAATGAATTCAGAAGAGAAACTCCATCCGATGGATTCGATGCAAATTTTCATATCGGACAAATTCTGACAGATGTGATTCTGATTGTTTTTGCAGGTGATGATCTTAAATACGCTGATTAAGCTTATCGAGACTGTCGTAAATAGACGTTAATCTCAACTGATTTTCTATAGTTGGTTCTTTGATGAATATATCCAAATATTCGACATACGTACTCAGTTTAGTGAAAAAAGCGTCTATATCATAAAATTTTAAGGTTTCCCAATTACTGAGCAACTGATTTCCTAAAGAGTTATAGCTTTTAAGAACAGATGAGTATAAATGATATTCTTCATCACTAATACGAGGATCGAATAAGTCCATTTTACTACCTTCCTCTAAATCTTTAATGTTCTGCATTACTGAGCGACATATTCCAGAAAGCTCATTATAGTTGTCTTTTTTCAATTTATACATTTTTATCGCCTCACTTTCAAAATAAGTATAGCAAAAATAAAGGAGAATAAAATATGGCAAATGATTTAACACAAACAACACAACGTTCATTAGATGAACAGGTGATCAGTAATCTTGGACGGTTACAAGAACAAGGCTTAGAAATGCCACCAGGATATAGTCCGCAAAACGCGTTGAAGAGTGCTTTTTTCGAACTCACTAACAATACAAGTGGAAATTTGCTGCAGATGGCTGCAAGCAATCAGGAAATGAAGACATCCATTTCTAATGCACTTTTAGACATGGTTATTCAAGGATTATCTCCAGCAAAAAAACAATGCTATTTCATTAAATACGGAAACAAAGTTCAGCTCATGCGTTCATATTTCGGAACAATGGCGGTCCTTGATCGTGTCACTGGAGGGGCAGATATTACGCCTGTAGTCGTTCGACAAGGCGATGAATTTGAAGTTGCAATGGATGGACCAAACATGGTTGTCAAAAAACATGAAACAAAATTTGAGAATTTAGACAACGAAATCATTGCAGCCTATGTAGTTATCAAGTTAGCAAATGGTAAAGAAACCACAACAGTCATGACGAAAAAGCAAATCGATCAAAGTTGGGCGAAATCAAAAATGAAGGGTTCTGGACCACAAAAGGAATTTCCAGAAGAAATGGCTAAACGGACAGTGATTAATCGAGCAGCTAAAGCATTAATCAACACAAGCAACGATAACGATTTGTTAGTTCAAGCTGCAAAAGATACGTTAGAAAACGAATTTGACAATGATCGGAAAGATGTAACGCCACAAACAGAAAAAGTGGCTACTCTCGAACAAAAATTCTTTTCAAACAAAAAGATTGCTGAACCAATTCAAACAGAAGCTGAACCAATCGTGATTCCTGATGATGTACAAGAAGGAACAACGCGTGTTGCTGATGTTCCTGGTCATCCAGAAATTGAACAAGCTCATTTTATTGATAAAGAAGATATCGAGCCAGTGCAAGAAGAACTGATCGATATTCCAGATTTTGGACGTGAGGAAGGTGTAGATGATGTCTCAGAATTTGAAGACGATGAGTACCCTTTCTGATGAAAATTATTACTCCAACGAAGCTGACTGGCAGTACATGTCAACATCACAATATAAATCCTTTTTAAAATGTGAAGCCGCAGCCTTAGCAAAGTTGAAAGGCGATTGGGCACCGACGTCGGATCCCAAAGCCTTACTCGTAGGAAACTACGTACATTCTTATTTTGAATCAAAAGAAGTACATGAAGCGTTCAAAGAAGAAAATAAATCCAAAATGTTTTCTAGTAGGAAGCCATATGGATTGTTGAAAGATTTCCAAATTGCTGAACAAATGATTGAACGACTTAAACAAGAAGAAGTGTTCATGAACATCTATCAAGGTGAGAAAGAAACGATTGTGACTGGGGAACTATTTGGAACGACATGGAAAGGCAAGATTGATTGCTTGAATGTTGACGATGAGTATTTTGTTGACATCAAAACAACAAAAGACATGCACGAACGGAAATGGAACGAAAACTATGGATCAAGAGAAACGTTCATTGTCAATTTTGGTTACGTGCTTCAAATGGCGATTTATCAGGAATTACTTTTCCAACAATATGGAAAAAGTTTTATGCCGATCATCGCCGCAGTGTCCAAGCAGACACCAAGCGAAGCAAGACTGATCACGATTGATCAGGACAATATGGATTATGAGTTGGTTATGTTAAAAGAAAAAATTGAAAGAATTGTCAGAGTGAAGAACGGCGAAGAGAAGCCGAACCATTGCGGTTTGTGCGAGTACTGTAGAGGTAATCTTCCAATTACTGGATTCACTAGCATGGACGATCTTTAAACGGAGGTGCTTTGCGAATGAATCTAGGATACATCAAGTTATACCGTAAAGTGACTAGTTCATTCGTTTGGACCAATTCCGATATGTTCAAGCTATGGATATTGTGTTTAATGAAGGCTAGTCATGAAGATAGAAAATTTTTATTTAACGGTCAAGAAGTACGTTTGACAAGCGGACAATTCGTCACAGGAGCCCATGCAATAGCAAAAGAGTACAACGAAGGAGTACCGAGTGACAAAGCAATTGCATGGCGAACGCTATGGAGATGGCTTAAGAAATTTGAAAACGAAGAATTATTGACAATCCAATCGAACGCTAGATACAGCGTTATAACAATAAAAAATTGGTCTGACTATCAATCGAGTGACAAGCCAATGACAAGCGACGGACAATCAAGTGACAAGCCAATGACAACAAACAAGAATGATAAGAATGATAAGAATGATAAGAATAATAATCTTCGCAACTCTCGAAAAACACGAGAGTATGCAGATGACGATCCAAATAAAAAATTGGCCATTCTTTTATTAAAACTCATTCGAAAAAATCAAAACATCAAAGAACCTGATTTGGACAAATGGGCGAATACGATTCGTTTAACAATTGAATCTGACAAACGAACTGGTAGAGAAGTTCAAGACATGATTGTGTGGGCCACTAGTAATGATTTCTGGTCTGGAGTGATTTTATCACCGACTAGCTTAAGAAAGCATTTCGATAAAATGGCTATCCAAAAAAATAAAAGAAAGCAACAAAATATTTCTAATGATGAGTTACCAGAAACAGGTGAGGATTGGTAATGAATAAAAAACTAAGTGCAATGGCTGCACCTTACGGCGGATTAAAAACAGCAGATCATAATTGCCCGAAATGTGGTGATCCATTGTATATCTGGAAAACAAAAAATAAAGATGGTACTGATCGATGCGGTCCTACATGTATCAATAAGATTTGTGGTTACCGAGAAATGGTAACTAAAAATCAAAAAGAAGCTATCCAAAAAGCAAATGAAGCAATGAAAAAGGACGCTATCAATCGAATGCTTAACAGTTCAATGATTACAGATGATGCCATATGGACCTTCGATTTTGATGGATACAAAGTAGTTGATCAGGAAACAGCACAAATAAAAGCGATGGCTCAAGAATGGGCTAAAAAAATCGTAAGTGGCAGCACGATTCACGCGGTTATTACTGGTAGAACAGGAGCCGGAAAAACCCATCTAGGTGCTGCAGTGATCAAAGAAGTGATGAGGGCATCTAATTATAAAATTGCCTGTTCATTTATAAGCTATCGAGAATTATTAGAGCAATTGAAATTTGCAATGAATGATCCAGAAGCAAGAAAAGCTGTGACAGGTTCGTTGATGGCTGAAATTAAAAAGACGGATTTTGTAGTGATTGATGATTTAGGTGCGGAGCTAGGAAGAATGGAAGAAAACAACCAAGCAACGCCATACGATGTCGATGTTCTCACATCGCTCACAGAAGCTCGTCTAAACAAAGCAACGATCTTCACAACTAATTTATCATCGAAGCAATTAAAACACGCATACGGCGAGCGAGTGTTCTCTCGTGTGATGAATGGAACGAAAGGAAACATCGCTGTATTCAAAACAACGACAGATAAAAGGAGGAGTCCAGTTTGACCTTTGTAGTAAAGAAAATGTGTTATCTGAATGATCGTGGATATGGTGAAGCAAGTCTTGAATATGCGGATCACCACGAAACAAAAGAAGAAGCCCAGCTTGTTGCCAGCGTCTGTGGTGGCGAAGTAGTAGAGGTTATTAAACCAGAACGGCGTTTTTCAGGACCAAAAGCTATACCAGTAAGGGAAGAGGCTTGCCGTCCGAAAAGCAATCAAGCTTGGATGAGAGGTGCAAAATGACTTGCCTAAAATGCAACGATGAAACGGTTATTTGGTATAAGACATCGCTTGGATGGTCAACTTGTGAACCTTGTCCAATCTGTAATGAAAATGGACGACGTTCAAAAGAGCGACTAGAAAGACTAAAGAAGGAGCATAGCAAATGGCAACAAGAAGCAAATACGGAAACAAAAAGCACGAAGTAGACGGCATCACTTTTGATTCTAAAGCAGAAGCTCGTTATTACATGAAGTTAAAACGAAACGGTATGAGTTTTATGCCTTTATCTGAAACCTACTGTGCCATGCAAGAAAATGTTCTGCTGCAAGAAGGGTATCTATGCAACGATCGTAAGATTGCACCGATTTATTACCGAGCTGATTTTGTGATTTATGAGAATGGCCAAGTGAAAAAAGTGATTGATGTCAAAGGTTATCAAGATGCGATCTCTATGCTGAAAATGAAAATGTTTGCTCATCGATACGGCTTTCCAGTGACATTTGCTAAGTTCGATTCAAAAATCAATAAATTCATTGAAATGGATTGTTTTGAATCAGCAAGACAGCAGCGGAAAAGACAAACGGAACGAAGAAAAAAGAAATTAATGGAGGGAAAATAAAATGACAAAACAAGTAAATTTCAGACCAGAATTGAAGAAAGTGACATCAAAATCTAATGGAAACACAGAAGTATTACTAGTTGTTAGCAATGGATCGCTGAGAGGTAGCACTGAAAATCTAACTGAGTTTCTTGGATCAACAGTGACTGTAGTAATTCAACCAGAAACAATCGAATACACAGTGCCAGTAAACAAACAAACGAAAAAACCAAATATTGAATACGTAGTGAATTCTGACGGAACAATTGAGATGCTAAAAGAAGAGCAGACTTCACTTGATGTCGGCGATGGTGTAGAAGAAGTTGAAAATGTAACAATCTTAGTATCGAAAGAAACGATTGACGAATTTATTAAAACAGCAACGACATTACAACTACCAGAAAATATCACCGTAAATATTCGAGACGTTCTTATCCGTTTAGCAGAAGGCGATAGTATGAGTGAAATTGCTGCAGATCATGAATTATCAGAGATTGCTTTAATAGATCAAATCGAATTAGCTAGACATTACTTTGCTCCATATGCAGATAGCTGGTCCAAACATAAGGACGACATCATTTTTCCAGAGGAACAATGAGAGCAACTGATCCAGTAATTATCCTTGAGGAAGCTAAATTTATTTGGACTCACGAAGAGATAGAGCAAGCACGCTTGCTCTTTTCTCAAGGAGTTAAGCCGAGCAAAGTAGCTGAAATAATGGATCAAAAGATTCTTGATGTCGGATTGCTTTTGCTCCATTTAGCAGAAAAAAATCTAATTTGAGGTGGAAATGATGATTCAACTTGCAGGCATCCAAACAGGGAAAATTTATTTTTCCGGTGAAAGCAAAAGTGAAGCAAGTCAATGGTTGCTTAAAACATATACGAATAATAAGAAGCTAAGAAAAAAATATCCTGATGCGTTGCTAAAGGATGATCAGATTATGCCGGAACCAATGATTTTTACCAAGTGGGATAAATAAAAAAAGAATATCGCGTAACGAATAATAGTTGCTCGGCTAAATAGTTAGAAATGTTAAAAAAAGCAAAAAAGCCGACGTGTAAGGTCGGCTGGGAAACAATTATTGTCTATTTTCTAGCCTCATTAATCAGACCTTGAATTCTTTCGTGGCCATTTAATAAACCGCTTGCTGCTTCAAAGAAATCTACTAAACGTTTAAATTCTATATCACTCCATTGATGGCTGTGGTTGGTTCGTACATTATTTAAGAATTCTGTATTAAATACAGTGAACTGATGTAATATGTTGTCAAATTCTTGACGACCACCAAGAAGTTCATCGTTAAGAGCAATAAAGGTGTAGGCATTTGTGAAGCTGGCGTGAGCCTGATTTAAATACGTTAAGGCGCACATTAAGTCTTTTTGCTTATCAAATTCTTTTTCATCATCTAGCTCGCTTTTAAATAAAAGTTTATGTGAATAGTTTGCGTTATCAAAACCATCAATTAATAAATTTGATAAAATCTGTTTTTTTTTGTTCAAAATTTTCAATTTCCATTATTATCACCTCGATTTAATTTACAAGTAAAATACCTTGTGAAGATATTATATCAAATAAAAAAAGCTGATTTAGGGGATCTTACAAAAATACTAAAATTTTTTCAAAGAGATGATTCAAAGCGAACAATAAAATTTGGTCATCTCTTGTTAAACAGTAAAAATCGAACGATATATATTCCAGAAAGGATGTTTGTATGGGAAAAACAAAATCGAAAATCAAGAAGAAAAAACGTCGTTTGGAACAAAAGGCAATCCAGAATGGAACGGCTAAGAAAAAATAAAAAAAGCCACCTCTTTCGAGATAGCAGCGCAATACTATTTTATCATAAGGGGTGGCGTTTGTGAGATTTCAATGGTTAAAAGATTACCAAGAACTAGATGAGCAGATTCTTTACTTAAAGTGGAATCTTAATAAAAGTAAGCTTGAATTGAATCGATGGGTCTGTGGTGATTTAGCAAACGTCCGCATCGAAAAGAATTCGAGAACTTCTTCTTTAGAAGAGAATATCCAAAAGATAGAAAATGAATTGGAATTGTTGATCGAGCAAAAAGAAGAAATGTTATTGCTGATAGATAGCTTTTCTGGTATTGATAATCAAATTGTTAAGATGAAATATGTTGATCAAATGAGCTTAGAAGATATTGCTGAATCTGTTGGCTACAGCTCATCGTACGTCAGACAGCGACATGCAGAAATCAGAAAGACATTGAACTTTTTAGATGAGTACGAACACAGACAAGCTGACCGATTGAAAAAAGAAAACGAAATTGATTTTTACAATAGCAAGAAGTACAAAGAACAGCTCTCTTTATTCTAAAATTACAATGTTCACTAAATGTTAGGTCATTGTAGCTATGTAAACATTGTTAGCAGCATGATATTCTATTAGTGTCAAAAAAATATGAAAGAGCCAAGATATCCCGACCGTTTTATTAATTGGTATCTGTGGCTCTTTTCTATTGCTTTGATTAGACAGCAGCAAATACAAAAAAACTAAACACGTTCTTGTCGTCTTTCAACTGCTGCTGTCTATTAATTTATGTATTGGAGGGTAACCGAATGGATAAAGAAATCAAAGCAACTGTCAAATTAGATTTGACTGAACTAAAAGAACTGCTCAACAAGGCTAGTGACCAAGTCGAACAAATAAAGTATCAAGGTATGGATCGAAAACGGTTGATTGATATTATTGAGCAACAACGTTTAGAATTGATCCAAAAAGAAGCTGTATGTAAAGAGTACAAAAAACATTTAGAACAAGTAATTGAGTATCATTCAGTAGAAAAGTACAGATCAGTGGTGCAAAAAAATAGAGCATCGAGTCCTGATCCTCGTCAAGATGTATCGATTAGTATCAAGACGCCAGTATTTAATTCTGTTAAATCAGAAAAGCTAGAAAGTATCTCAACTGCTTTGGTAGAAAAAGCAGCTGAAATGAACTCCCTAGCAAATGAAGTTAGTCGTCTTATTTAGTCATATCGATAACTTGAGAGTCTTTGGTGATTCCGTTTTTTATAGAATTAATGGTTTGTTCAGCGGAATATTTAGTCAAGTATGTTTCGCTAGTTGCTACTACTTCATTGTTATTGGACTTAATAACGAAGTAATATTGGCCATTAGTTGCTTCTCTTATAACAAAGTACAAATTTTTCACCACCTTTTGATTTATTTCAGCGGACCACTCGCTGATAAATAAAATTATACACCTAGTATTTATTTTCACAATATTAATTTGTCACTGTGGCGGAAAGGGTAGACGCTAAGCATGTGTGTTAGGTCAATGCTTCGGCAACCATGCAAGGTTCGATTCCTTGCCAGTGACTTTGGCAACTGAGGGTTGGAAATGGGCGCTCAAAGTACACGAGCAAGGCGAGGTCGATAGTAATCGATGGAATCGGTGTAGGTTGCTTGATAGAGCTATAACTGCATCTCATTGTTGAGATGTAGTTTTTACATATTAGATCACTCAATGAGTGGTCTTTTTATTTTGAAAGGAGTTTTATCTATGAATGATTTTCATGAGGCTGTACTTACTTTTGATGTTCCAGCGGGTATGGGGCAAGTTTATAAAAAAGCAATTGAAGATGATAACAGTAGGCATTGGATTAAAAATGAAATAAAAGATGCCGATGGAAATATTGTGATTAGCGATATCAAGCCAAGCTGGAATGGCAACCACTGTAGTGTCAGTATTGATAATAGCCTGACTATTGAAAAATATTCCGGAGCAATAATTGATAGAACAGAACGCAAAACTCACCTAACCATAGCATTGATTTCTAGGACCTTACCGAATTTAAAAGAACAGGTTGAATGGTATGAGCGGATGGGCGCAAAAGTAATCAGTACAAATTACAAAGGAGAGAATCAAAATGGCAATGATCAAAATTAGAACATCCATCACAGGAACAGAGTATTGGGATTCAGAAAAGAAAAAGACTGTCGTAGTTCCGAAAGGTCAAGAACCTGATTTTGAAGCAACGGAAGAAAAAGGAACATTAAGTGATGGTAAAACGTTTGTGGCTGTTAATGGTGAACTTATTACTAATAGCAGTGAAATTCTTGATAGCGATGGAAACACTGCTGCTGATTTTGATGGAGACGAAGCTACTAATGATCAGTCCACTGAAGATACGGATGAACTGGACAATATGACTGCAAAAGAATTGCGTGCATATGCTAAGAAACATGGTATTGATATTCCTGGTACTATCCGTGCAAAAGGCGATATCATAAATCTTATTCGTGAAGCAGAATGAAATACTGTCAGTTTGACGGATGCACGAACAAAATAGCAAAGGGGATCTATTGTGCTGAACACAAGCGATCAAGCAAATCACGTAAGAAGAAGCAACAAGCAAAGTCTGTTTATCATCATGAGAACAAACCATTCTATCGAACACAGGCATGGAAGGATATGCGTCAATTTATTTATGAAAGAGAAGGTGGTCACTGTCAGCGATGCGGTCAGTTTATCTTCGGCAAGAGGGCACATGTCCATCACATTGTACCCATCAAAGACAATGAACTGCTTAAGCTTGATCCAAACAATCTCATGCTTTTATGTTCAAAATGTCATCCAATTGTTGAAAATGAAACGGAAGACAAAAAAGTTTTCCCTTCGTATTTCAATTGAAGCCCCCCTATCCATTTTCAAAATTTTTTCGCGTGGGGAGATAGGGTAGCGGGGAGTCACGCGCATCGTTAGGTCAAATTTTTCAAAAAACAAAGGGGGGTGTATACAAGTATGACGACTAAAGCGCAACGTAAAGCGATTGTTGATGAAAAAGTAAGTGCTGAAAAAGCTCGTATTTTAAAAATAATGAATTTGTCTGATTTGTACACCATCACTCTTGATCCATTAATCGAATCATATTTGGATATTTTTGAAATTTACCAACACAAATATCTTTTGTGGAAGGAAAAAGGCTTTCCGGAGACGCAAAAATTCACGAATAAATCAGGTGCCACTAATCAATCGAAGCATCCATTGGCGCAGCAAGTAGAAACTTGGTCAGATAAGAAAATGAAAGCTCTAGATTTGTTGGGGCTAACGAATAAGGCTAAAACTGGTAGACAAATAACTGGCGGATCGACTGCAAGAAAAGATGAAGAAATTACACGTCCAGAAGAAAAGCCAGTAGATGAACTAGCAGCGCACAGAAACAAATGGCGTAAGAAGGCAGGTACTGAAAAATGATCGAACCTGGTGTAAATTATGCCGATTTATTTGCAAAAGAAGTAAGAAAGAAACCTGGGAAATATCCTAAAACTGTTCGTTTGGCAGTGGATCGTTGGTATCGGTGGAAAAAACGTAAAGATATTTGGTTTGATGTAGATCGTGCGAATGAAATGATGGACTGGGTTGAGTCGTTTATTGTTCACACAAAAGGTGAGATGGTTGGAAAGCCATTCATTTTAGAACCTTGGGAAAAATTTATTTACTCGTGGATGTATGGATGGGTTAAAGAAAATGAAAAAGGGCAAATTGTCCGTGTTACTCGTGAAGCGTATGTCCAAATCCCTAAAAAGAACGGTAAAACATTGATTGCTGTCGGTTCATTAGGCTATGCAATGTATGGAGAAGGTGCTTTGTCAGTCGACTGTTATGCATGCGCTTCTGACTTTGCTCAAGCTCAATATGCTGCCAAACCTTTTGCAGCTACAATATTAAACAATCCAATCCTACTTGAAGGAACTAAAATATTCAAAGGACCAAAGGGAACTGTTTCTAGTATTACTTATGATTATATTCATGAAGATATGGCTTATTCGAATAAATTTATTGTTCAAACGAAGAATATCGATAACATTGAGGGTTCTAATCCATATTTTGTATTGAATGATGAGCTGCATAAGCAAGAGAAAATGGAACAGTATGACAATTTTAAATCTGCACAAATCTCTTTGCCACAACCATTGATGTTTAATATTTCAACTGCTGGGAAAGGTTCATCGTCTGTTGGAATGCGCGTATATCGTGAAGCAAAAGAAGTGTTGAAACGTGATGATAATGATTCGAACTTTGTTCTAATCTATGAACCAAATAAAAACTATGATTGGACGGATAGAAAAGTTTGGGAAATGTGCAATCCTAACTGGGGAATATCAGTTGATTTATCTGCTTTAGAATCGGCATTTAAAACAGCGCAACGGTCAGCTCATTCCAAAGCTGAATTTCTAACGAAACACTTGGATGTATTTGTGAACGGCGCGGATAATTTCTTTGAACAGGATCAAGTAGAGCCGTGTTTAGTTACCACACAAGAACTTGGTGATTTAAGTGGCGAACCATGTTATATCGGTTTAGATTTATCACGTACACGAGATTTGACCTGCGTATCTTTAAACTTCCCAACGTGGGATGAAGATGGAAAAGCGGTCCTTAAAGTGAAGCAGCTTTATTTTATTCCCAATGAAGATTTAGAGTTTCGAGAAAAAGAAGATAACGTGCCTTACAGCGATTTAGCTGAACAAGGTTTTGTTGAATTTTGCGATGGTAAAATGATTGATCAAGATCAAATCTTGCAGTACATCGAAGACTGCATGGATTTATACGATATACAACAAGTGAATTATGATCCAGCGATGAGCGACAAACTTGTTGAGAAATTGGAGAACTTAGGATTGGAATGCGTTGAGGTTGCCCAATATCCTAAAGTGTTGAACGCTCCTTTTGATGATGTCGAACGGTTGTTTTATGAGAAACGAATTCAATTTGATAATCCATTGTTCCTTTATTGCACCTTGAACGTTGTAGCAATCACTAACATCAACGGACAAAAAGCGCCAAGTAAACGTCAATCAAAGAAAAAGATTGATGGTTTCGTGGCGTTTTTGTGTGGTCATAAGGAAACGATGAATCAGATGACAGATATTGATTCGGATGAATTAGATGATTACCTTAGTTCCATCTATAGATAAATAGAAAGGCGGTGAGAAATATTGAAATTACGTGATCGGTTATCGAATGCAGTCTATTCCTTTATGGAAAAGCGTGGGTACATCGAGGATATGTTTGGCCACTATACGCGTTACGGTCAAAGATATGTAACAGATTCCTCTATCATGGAATCTTCTGATGTTTATGAATTGGTCCAGGATATCTCAAACCAGGTAGCGTTGTCCTCACCTGTTGTCATAGGTCCAGACGGTAATGAAGTGAAGGACCACCACTTGCTAAAAATTTTGAAGAATCCCAATGATTATTTGACCGGATTCGAATTTACCAAATTGGAAACAAATACCCTACTGATCAATGGTGAGACATTCCCATTAACAGATCGGGACCAGCTTCATTTGGCATACGGTGTAACCACTAAAATCAATGAACGACTTCAAGAAGAATTTGAAATGAATGGACAAAAAATACCTGGTCAAATGATTCGACATATTAAGAACATCGGAACTGATTCATTAAAAGGTGCTGGAATAATTGACCTTGCAAGAAACACTCTGGAAGGCGTTCTGAGCGCTGAAAAAGTTTTGACGGACAAATATACTAAAGGTGGTTTACTCGCGTTCATGCTTAAACTGGACGCCCACATCAATCCAAATAATAGCGCCCAAACGAAAATTGTCAAAGCTATATTGGATCAACTGGAAGGAACGCAAAATGACAGTGATCATTCTGTTAAGATGATTCCTCTGGGAAAAGGATATTCCATCGAGACGTTAAAAAGTCCTGTTGATGACGCGGCTATTTTGAACTATTTAGGTGTTTATAAAAAAGACTTAGGTAAATTTTTAGGAATCAATGTTGATACGTATCAATCGTTGATGAAAACAGACATCGAAAAAGCGATGATGTATCTGCACAACAAAGCAATCAAACCAATATTGAAGAACAAGAGCGAACATTACACCGCTCTTTTTTTTATGCCTAATTCTGGCTATCGAGTGGAATGGAAAATTAACATTTTGGATTTTGTTCCTTACTCAACAAAAACAAATATTGGCTACAACATTGTTCGTACTGGGATTACAAGTCCAGATAATGTGGCAGAAATGCTTGGTTTTCCTAAACAGAACACTCCAGAAACACAAGCTATCTATATTTCAAATGACTTGTCTAGGATTGGCCAGAAAAATGCAACAGATGATTCCTTACCAACGAATGATCAAAACGTGAAAGGGGGTGATGGAAATGAAAAAGAAGGAAATTCGGACATTTGATATCACCAACTTGAGTACTAGAGATGTTACAGAAAATAATAGTCGAATCGTAACTGGGTATGCTGCTGTGTTCAACAGTCGAACGTTACTTTGGGAAGGCTTAGAAGAAGTAATTTCTCCTGGTGCATTTTCGAAGGCATTATCAAATTCGGACGTCCGATGTCTATTTGATCATGACTGGGGGAAAGTTCTAGGACGAACAAAAAGTGGAACACTTCGGCTTGAAGAAGACGAACGTGGGTTGAAATTTGAAGTTGAGTTACCCAACACAACCGATGCTAATAACCTTATCGAATCTATGAGTCGTGGAGATATTGATCAATGTAGCTTCGGTTTTATTCCAACAGAAGAAACGTGGGATTACAACACCGATCCTGTTTTGCGTACGGTGAATGAAGTGGAATTATTCGAGGTATCTATTGTTTCACTCCCTGCATATGAAGACACAGAAGCAACGCTTGCTAGAAGTAAACAGGAAATTCAGCAAGATATTGCAGCAAGAAAAAAAATGATTCAAACAATTAATGATGCGCTGAGCGCTTAGGAGGAAAAACTAATGAATAAAGAATTGTTGAAAAAATTAAAAGCTCGCAATGAGCAACGATTAACAGAATTACGTGGACGGATTGAATCTGGAGAAGTGCGTGAAGCAGATTTAGAAGCCGTGAAAGAAGAAATTGACAGTGTTATTGATGAATTGAACGGAATTAAAGACGAATTAGGCGCAGATTCTGGAACTGATGAAACAGACGACAATACAGATGATCAATCGAATAGTACGGATTCAGACGAAAGCCGTTCTGGTGAAGACAACGATCAAGAAGAAGATTCAGACAGTGAAGATAGTTCAGAAAATCGTTCTGGAATGATTACTCAACAGCAACGAGATGGATTACTTGGATCAATTAAGAACGGATTGGAGGCACGTGCAAAAATGACCAATAAACAAAAAGATCAACAACTACGAAAAGCATTTGCTAATTTTGTAGTTGGAAATATTTCTGAAGCAGAAGCTCGAGCTTTAGGGATTGAAGCTGGCAACGGCTCAGTTACTGTCCCAGAAGTAATTGCATCTGAAGTTATTACTTATGCTCAAGAAGAAAATTTACTTCGTAAATACGGAACAGTGGTGCGAACATCAGGAGATGTCAAATATCCAATTCTTGTGAAGAAAGCAGATGCGAATGTAAACAAGAAAGAGCGTTCAACTGATATTGCTGAAACAGCTATTCAGTTTGATGAAATTTTGCTTGATCCTGCCGAATTCGATGCTTTGGCAACAGTAACTAAAAAATTACTAAAAATGTCTGGTGTTCCAGTTGAAGATATTGTTGTGGAAGAATTGAAAAAAGCTTATGTGCGTAAAGAAATCAATTATATGTTCAATGGTGATGACGCTGGAAATGAAAATCCTGGTGCATTAGCCAAAAAGGCTGTAGCATTTGAAAAACCTTTAGATCTAACTGCTGCAGGTGCTGGGCAAAAATTATATGATGCATTAATCGAATTTAAAAATACACCAGTGACAGAAGTGATGAAAAAGGGACGCTTTATTATTAATCGAGCTGCTTTGACTGCTATTGAAAAAATGAAAACAGATGATGGATTTCCTTTGTTGCGTCCATTTACACAAGCAGAAGGTGGAATAGGTTACCAATTAGTTGGCTATCCTGTGGATTGGACAGATGCAGCAGATAAAAAGGGTGAACCAGACACACCAGTTTTATATTTTGGCGATTTTTCTGCATTTAAAATTCAAGAAGTTATTGGTGCCTTGGAAATTCAAAAACTTGTTGAAAAATTCTCTGGTAAAAATCAAATCGGATTCCAAATTTACAACTTGCTAGATGGTCAATTGGTTTATTCTCCATTTGAACCGGCAGTATATCGCTACGAAATTACAAAACCAGTTGGTGGTTAAGATGGAAGAGCAAACTAAAGAATTGTCTTTAGAGGAAAAATTCAAATCACATATTCATTTTGAAGAGGGCATGGATGATTCTTTGCTCTCTTTTTATTTAAATATGGCAAAAGATTATGTCAAAACAGCAACTGGTGGCCAACAAGAATATCTTATTTTGATGGTTGCCGGCATTGCCTACGAATACCGAGTATCTGAAGATGAGTTAGACAAAGCTTTGAGCGCTATTACGCCATTTATTGTACAAGGAGTGATTCAAAATGCCGAAACGACAGACCAATAATCTGCGATGGAAAGCTGAATTGCTAGAAATCAAAACAGGAACAGATGAGAACGATCGTCCAACTACGGTTTATGAATCCAAGCGTCTAATATTCTATGAAGAACTCGGTGTGACTTCTCAAGAAAAATATTTATCACAGCAAGCCAAGACAGACGTTGTCAGACGAATTAAAGTCAGATGGGATAAATCCATCACAGAGAAATTAAGTGCGCTCAAAATTGATTCTGTAACGTATAACATTACTCGCATTTATACGAATCCTGATACAAGAGAAATGGAGTTGAGTTTAGCTTATGTCGATTAGCTTTGATGAATTGAAAACAGCGCTGAAATCAACAAAGTTGCCAGTGTTCAGAGATAAAGCCAGATTAGGGACGATGTATCCATACATCGTGTACTCAAATGTGAGTAACAGTAAAAAAATGGCATCCGGTAAAGTCTATAAAAAATTACCGTATTATCAAATTTCTTTTTTCACACTTGGAACAGAACAGGATTTAGCTGTTATTGAAGAAGCGTTACAAAATGCTGGTATTCCATATTCAGATTTTACAGGTATACAAGGTGATGAGAACGACGATACCGTAACCAACTATTACACATATGTGAGGTGTATGGAAAATGCCAAGTAATAAGAATGGTTTTTCTGAAATATCGGATTATTTAGGGAATCTTTCTAGAGTTGATCCAAAAAAATTATCATTGGAATCTTTAGAAGAAGCTGCAAAGTTTTACCTAGAGCAGTTGCTTCCTAATATTCCTAAGTCCCTGCTTAAAAAGAAGCATATGAGCGAACAAATAAAAGTTGTTGTTGAAGAAGACCGAGTGAAAGTCCAGTTTGAAGAGACTGCTTTTTACTGGCGCTTTACCGAAAATGGTACGACAAAACAAAAAGCACAACACTTTGCAAGCGGTACGTATGAACAAAATAAAGAAAAAATCGAAGAGATCATGACGAAGAAAATACTTGATTTATGGGAAGGATGATTTTAATTGGGAAAGCAAGATACTTTTTATTTTGAAGGATTGGACGACATTTTAATCGCGATGATGGCAACGCCAGATTCTGTTGGAACTGCTCCGACTTATAGTGAAGTTGTCCGGTTGCCTATCGCTACAAAAATTGGAGTCAAAGGCAATGGTACAGCGTTGGAAAAATGGGCATCAAGCAAAATGTTCCGACGCGTGTCCCGAGAAACAAAACATGAAATTGCGTTGGATCATGTAGGTATTCCAATTGCGGTAATGGATGAAATCAAAGGGATGATTGCAAAAAGCGGAGTAACATTTAGTAAAAATACCGCACGAGAATTTCCTTACCTTGCATTTGGATTCATTGGAAATATTGAAGGCGGAGGTAAAAAAGCTGTATGGTATCCAAACACGCAACTATCTAATGTAATTGATGAAGAATACGCTACTGCTGAAGATGAAACAAAAATCGATGATGTAACTGCAAACTTTGTTTCTACAGGACTGAAATACAATAATGTGATGTATGCAAGTTTTGATTCGAATCGTGAAGAAGCGACAATGGATTTATTTGAAAAATTCATTGCACAACCAGTCTACGACGAAGCACAATGGAAAACGTTGATAGCAGAAACTACACCACCAGAAACTGGAGGTGGCAAATAATGGCCAGACTTGCCGATTATGGGATTCATGTTGATGATTTAAAGAATTCTGCTGTTGTCATTATTCAAGGCGCAGAATTCCCTATTTCATTTACTATGCAAACGATGGAATTTATAGCAGATGTGTATGGTGGAGATTATTCGCAATTTGAATCTGATATGAACGCCATGCTATCTAAAAAAGAAGGACAAATTTCTTCTGCTAACTTATCGCCTAGTGATCTAAAAATCATGCGTGCCTTGATTTATGCCATGCTGCGTACTGGTGGTTTAGAGGAAGATCCAGAAACTATTTTCAAATTTTTGGGAATGAGTGGAGAGGTGTTGTCTGCTTATAGTACCTGTATGGAAATTTTTGCTAGCCAGACATTTCAGGTGGAAGACCTAAAAAAATCCAAGAAGCCACAAGACTTTCAAAAAACGCAAGCAAAAAGAAAGGTAAACAAAAAGAATCGGAAGAGATAGGAACTCCTTGGAGTTTTTATATTTACGTTGCTCTCACTCTATTGAATTGGAGTGAGAGTTTCTTTTTGAAGTCTACACCTAACTTGTGGCTCAAATCTTATTTACAGTGGTTACAACAAAACACCGATTTTGAACCACCTCAATCTGTAACTATGGATAAATCGCCTTGGTGGTAGAAAGGAGCGCTAAGATAAATGGCTGGTAAAGAATCTGATGTCGTTCTTAATTTTAAAACGAATGGCGAAGTCAGTTATTCCAAAACAATCAAAGAAATCAACAAAGAAATGAACTTAGCCGCTGCCGAGTACAAAAACCAAGTGTCTGCGATGGACAAGGATGCAACTCAAACAGAAAAATTGCGAGCGGCTAAACAAAAGTTAGAAAAACAATTAGGATTGGCTGAACAACGATCTCAAATGCTGAGAGAGGAATATGAAAAATCTGTCAAAGAAACCGGTGAATATTCTGCTGAATCAGAAAAACTTTATAAACAATTACTCAATTCTGAAACCGGAGAAAATAAACTTCGTACAGCATTAGAACAGACGAACGATGCACTTAAAGAACAAGGTGACGTTTCTGTTGATACAGCAAAAAAACTCCAGAAAATCGAAGAAACAGGTGAGAAAGTAAAAGGCGTTGGTGAAAAAATGTCTGTTGGAGTAACCGCGCCTATTGTAGCGGCAGGAGCAGCAGGACTTGCAGCATTTGGTGAAGTTGACGAGGCACTTGATACCATCATTACAAAAACCGGAGCAACAGGTGATCAAGCTGATAGACTTTCACAGTCTTTCAAAAACGTTGGTTCAAATACTCATTTACCTTTACAAACGGTTGGGGAAGCTATTGGTGAGGTAAATACACAATTTGGATTCATGGATAAAAAACTGGAAGATTCAACCAATTATCTCCTACAGTACGCTGAAATCAATGATACAGATGTTTCGCAATCAGCAATATCTGCTCGACAAGCTATTGATGCTTATGGACTAGAATATGATGATTTGAATTCTGTCCTTGATGTAACAACGAAAACATCGCAGAATACTGGTCAATCTGTAGACGACTTGATGCAAAAAGCAATTGATGGCGCACCACAAATTAAACAATTAGGGTTGAGCTTTGGTGAAGGGGTCACTTTACTTGGACAATTTGAGCAATCTGGTGTTGATTCAAGCGCAGCTTTAAGTAGTTTATCTAAAGCAACAGTGGCTTATGCGAAAGACGGAAAATCTTTAAGTCAGGGTCTCGGGGAATTGCAAGACAAGGTAAAAAATGCAGGTTCAGAAACAGAAGCTATTAATGCAGCAGCAGAAGTATTCGGGACTAAAGGCGGTCCTAGAATGGCCGATGCAATTCGTAGAGGTACTTTGAACCTGGAAGATTTAGCAAAAACTGCTGGAGAAAGTGGGGGAGCTGTAGGAGACACATTCGATGCTACTCTCGACCCAATTGATCAAGCAGATCAAGCGATGAACAACGCAAAACTCGCAATGGCCGACGTAGGCGAAGCAGTACAAGTCAGCCTTTTGCCATTTTTTGAAAAAGCAACTTCTATGTTACAAGAATTTTCGAGATGGTGGGGGTCGTTAGATCAAGATACACAGAATTGGATTATAACAATTGCTGGTATAGCGGCAGCAGTTGGACCAGTACTAATCGTTCTTGGTTCACTTATGGGATCTGTTACAAAAATTGTCGGTGGTATCAACAGTTTCATAGGAATTTGGCAAAAGATGTCTGTGTTTCTCGCTGCAAATCCGTTTGTCTTAGTGATTGCTGGTATAGCATTATTGATTGCTGGATTTGTTTTGGCTTATAACAAAGTCAAATGGTTTCGAGATGGTGTCAACGCATTCTTTCAAGGCATATCAGATATAGCTGTTCAAGTATTCAATTTTCTAGGTGGCTTTATCGGTGGTGTATTCGGTGGAATCATAGCAAACTTCAATAACTACTTTAATGCTGGCAAAAGAATATTTAACGGATTTCTAGATTTTATTACAGGAGTATTCACTGGTAACTGGTCGAAAGCATGGGAAGGTGTCGTGAATATTTTTGGAGGTATATTTGATGGGATTGTGGCAATTGCAAAAGCACCAATTAACGGTCTGATTGGATTGATCAATGATTTTATTGATCTAGCAAACAAAATTAAAGTGCCAAAAGGAGTTCCAGTCGTCGGAGGAAAAGGAATTCATTTTGATAAAATTCCTTATCTGGCTAAAGGCGGTCACTTAATCAATGGGCAAGCAATTGTTGGTGAAGCTGGACCTGAGTTACTGACTGCCAAGAATGGTAAAACCACAGTTACTCCATTATCAGACGAAGAAAAACGCAAAGGGATCAGTGGAAGAGTTTCCAGAGGTAGCATTGAACAGCATATACACATTGGCAAAGTCGATGCAAACAATCCATCTGAGTTAGATCGTATGAATCGTAAATTTGCTAAAGCAAACCAACAGGCTATTTATGATTTGGGAGGTGTTCCTATTTGAGTCGACAATTTATGAATCCAGATGAACCAAATTTTATTTGGAAAAATCGGAATGCAGTAATTGATATGGATTGCATCATTGAGGCAGAGCTTCCAGATATTATGCCGAACAAACGATACGAAACTTACACGGTTCAGGGCCGAAGCGGAGAATTGACGGAGACGTTTGATGATTATGAACCTTTTGATTTAGAAATAGAAGGGATCACTATCCCACATTCCAAACTGAGGGAAGTCAAAAGATGGCTTACTGGTAAAAGCCAATTAATCACTCATAATGATCCAGACAAGTATCTAGATGCTATCTGCAGCATGGATAAAGAAGTCCCTTTCGAAAACGAGTGGGGCTTCTTTTATACATTCGATGTTACTTTTCGTTGTCAGCCACTCAAAAGAAAAATCGGTGAAGCACCTAAAATTTTTCATTCTAGTGTTATGGATATTTTTGATCATGGTGACGAAATTGCACATCCCTATCTGGAAATAGAATCGAACGGAGGAGATATAACGATCGCTGTCGGTGATAAAAGCCTAACAATACTTAATACGTTAGCTGCAACAATCGTGGTTGATACTCAGCTTGGAAAAGCAATACAAGAAGGTTTGAATTTATTTACGCGTGGTGATTGGCCAGTATTGCAGCCTGAATGGAATCAGGTAAAAATATCCGGAAAATTTAAAGAAGTGCGGTTTTGGAATAGGAGTGTGTATCTGTGACGCAAGAATTTATTTATGCTTATAAAAAAATGCCAGATGATTTGAGCGTGAACGGAGCGTCGTTAGTTGACTGGGAAGATTTGCCAGAAATCAATCGTGTGTTGAATGGCCAATATCGTTTTTATGGTAACTATTCAAGAAGCGGACAGTATCGGTCTTACTTAAAAAAAGGAAATTTCATAAAAGCGAAGGTGCCAGATGGATCATGGCAATACTTCGAAATTTACAATATCAAAAAGAATTTGACGTCTGTTTCTGTAACTGCTCGTCATATTGGATTTATGGCCAATAAAAACTTTATCGTTAAGTCATTCACGGATAACGGCAACGGTTCTCAGATCATGACCAATCTTAAAAACAGTTTGGCATTTGATCAAAAATTCAACTATCTGTCGAATGTAGGCACAACACACCAATTTACAGCAAGACAAGTTGCTCCAGTTGAAGCGATTATCGGCTCAAATAACGGTAATCAAAATTTGACTGGCGTGACTAGCGCGGAACTTGATATGGATAACTATGATTTGAAACTGGTAAAACAGATTGGATCAGATAATGGTTTCCGAATCGATTTTGGTATCAATTTAGAAGCAATCGAAGAAGAAATAGATGAAGAATCCATCGTAAATAGCCTGTATTTGATTGGCGGGGTTCCTGATAACGATTATGATGAAGACAAAGAACCTATTGAATATGGATATTTAGAAATTGATGGAGTGACCAACGAGAATCGACGTATCGCCAAACGTGAAAATGGCGATTGTAAAACCGTTGATGAATTGATCAAATGGGGTAAAACCTTATTTGACAATGATCGTATCCACGAGCCAAAAGCTACTCATACAGTCAGTATGGTGGCGTTGGAACACACACTCGAATACAGTGACATGTATCAAGAGCTAGCGTCTTTACACTTTGGTGATGTCGCTCATGTTAGGGCGAAAGAGCTAGATATCGAGATAAAAGAGCGTATGGTCGAATACACTTATTTCCCAACGCTTGGGAAATATAAGGATATTGTTTTAGGTAATGATTTATCACTGTACACCTCTGCAGTAAATACTCAAGCACAAGAATTGAAAAAGAAAATCGACAATCGAACAGAAACGTTAGTTCAAAATGTATTGAATGCGACGGCATGGATCACTGGTAATTCTGGTGGGCATGTCGTTTTTCGTCCAGAAAAAGCTCCATCAGAGATTCTTATTATGGATACTCAAAATGTAGCGAACGCGAAGCGTGTGTGGCGTTGGAATTTAAATGGCTTAGGTTATTCAGACAACGGAGTAAATGGCCCGTTTGACATCGCAATGACGTCGAAGGGTGAAATCGTAGCTGATTTCATTAAAGTTGGGATTATTAATGCAGAAGTTCTTGAAAGCTCAATTAATGATCTAGGTGATGTGCTAAAAATTGTCAAAGGTACGTTACAAATTTGGAATAAAAATAAAAAGATCATGGAATTAACCAAAAAAGGGATGGAGTTTTGGAACACCAAAGAATCCATCGGCACAATCGGTACGACTGATTCTGCAGGCAATCCTTTTCCTGGCGCATCCACTCCTACACCGTTAGAAGATAATTCGTTAGTGATTCGAACAAATGGCGATGGGAAATATATTCTCATTTCACCAAAAGAAGGAAAAGGTTGGGTAATACTTGGGAACGGAACTTCTATATTATTTGGAAGTTTAAATCTACAGGAAAAGCTAAATGCCTTTGGTGATGCGGAATTTATGAAAAATGTCAATATTCGGGGGAAACTCACAATTAACGGACAAGAAGTATTCCCTGGACAAGGTGGAAGTGGAAATAATGATGGCGGTAGTTGGAATGGCATATACCCACCAGAGGTTACCAGTCAAGCAGACAAATTTGCTTGGGAATTATGGGTCATGCTTCTTTCTAGAGGGTATTCCAAAGCATCCATTGCTGGGATCCTTGGAAATGTTCAAGGAGAAGCCGGCGCTGCAATGAATCCAGATATTGCACAAGTCGGCGGACCAGCTTATGGAATCGTTCAATGGGATGGTTCGGCATATCCTTTGGTTCCTCCAGCAACATGGGATGGCAGGACTTATGTTCAAAACCTGATGAGAGCTGCAGGAATTACAGAAGATTATCGAACAATGTCAGCTCAAGGAAAGTTATTAGATTGGACAATGTATAACGGTCAATGGTTAGGAATTGTTCAACCGGCAAGTGTTTCTGGATTTAAAGCAATGACTGATCCAGCAGCTGCTGCTTATACATTTGAACGAAACTATGAAAGACCAGCCACAACTCATCCAGAAAGACAAGGATGGGCAGTTAATTGGTATAACAGATTCAAAGATCTTCAAGTCCCATCTGCTGGCAGTATTCTCAGTACAGCCAAAAGCTTGATGGGTTATTTCCATTACTCGCAACCGTTACGTTGGAATTTTGGTAGCGTCGAGAATCCTGATCGTAATGGGTATGCTGACTGTTCTTCTTTTGTGTGGTTGGCTTTGACAAAAGCAGGATATAAAACCGCAACACGTGGGACTCTGTGGTACACAGGTTCAATGGCCGCAGATGCAAGAGGGGCACGTCAGTATCTGACTGAAATATCTCCAAATGAAGCGAAAGCCGGAGATATCATTATTGTCAACCAAGGAGCCGGTGCTGGTAACGATGGACACACTGCTATTTTAGCAGAGGATTGGAAGGGATATAGCACGTCTATCGTTGAAATGGGCGGTATGAATTCCAATGGTGTAGGTATCGGTCGCGTCGATTGGTCCTTCGGGTATTTATTAAACGGTGGCGATGTTTGTCTCGTCAGAGCGAAGAAATAGAGGTGATTTTGTGATCGAAGAAAAAGGATTAAATCATTTGAAAAGTTTGTTGAATCAACCTATCGGAAATCATCAATGTTATGCATTATCTGCGGAATATGCCGGTGTGATGATTGGACCTGACATGGGGGCTGGTACTAAATATGAGATTAAAGTACGTCATGGCAATGTATTTTCCGCTGCTGAAATTGGACGAGCCTATCCATGGTCATTGTATTTATGGACGGTCATCGCTCATCCTGAGTATGACCAGCTAGTTGTTGGCTCAATTATCAATTGGGAAAGAAACGCAAAAATCAGTGATACATTTGAAAGCCATGAATATTACGGCCACACAGGTGTAATCAAAGGTCTGGAAAATGGGCGTATTCAAACCTATGAACAAAATGCAGAATCAGGTGGAATTGTGGCGGAATATGACCGTGAATTCTTCGGATCTGGTCAGATAGCCTCTATTTGTATCCCGCCTGATTTTGAGAAAGGAGTGGTAATTAATGGCAAAGTGGAACGTAGTACTCAGCACAACTGAGCCTTATAACTATGTCGGAATGATTCAGGTACGGCAAGGCAATAAGAATTCCGAAGTTATGGAAGCAACCATCACTGAAAATGGAATGCCCTATGATCTAACTGGTTGTAAAGTCTATTTTGAATCAGTTGTCGGAGACAAATACCCAGTTCAATTAGGTACTAAAGTCATTGATGCAAAAAAAGGAAAAATTCAGTACACATTTGATCAATATTCGATGCAATGCCTACATCGCCAAACAGCAGATTTTATCATTTATAAAGATGATGAGTTAATTGCTACGACGCAAGACTTCTCCTATTTTGTGATTAAAGCCGTCTCAAAAACAGAGGGTGAAATGGGATCGTATTGGCAGACAGTCGAAGATTTAATTGCGGATATGTCAGCTTTTATCAATGAAAACAAAGGTGACTTCACAGATTGGATGAATGCACGTAAAAAGGAATTTGAACAATGGCGACAAGACCAACAAAATACATTTGAGGCATGGAGAGAAGGACAAGAAACCGATTATTTAAAATGGTTTGAATCAATCAAAGATATTTTGAAGTCTATCGATCCAGGTGGAGTAATGTTAGCCGAATTAATGGATGCACGTGTTGATATTCAAGGAGTTCGTCATGCGTCTATTTCAGAGCGCTTGCTGGCAGATATGGATTATCTATATCAGAAATTACGAGCAACACTTTTCACGATTGAATACGGCGAGATTGAAGTGACTGATATTTTGCAGGATGATCTCTTTTCAGATAATCACGAAGTCGAAAAAGTTGGAACTGTAGAATTCCCGATTGAAGAAGGAACCTTGATCATCGCAACCGTTGATGATCCAAAGCAAAATGTATTCACTCTTGAGAAAGTTGGGGTGATCTAATGGCTAAAACTAAACGAATGATGGAAACGGATGAAAAAACAGGTGTACAACGCCAGTTCTTTCCAATCACACATGCTTCCGCAGTTCTTGGGTTAGAAGAAATAATAGCAGGAGAAGCAACAGTTTTATCTGTTAATGGAAAAATTGGAGCCGTCGTCATTACTAAAGAAGATTTGGGATTAGAGAATGTTCTCACAGAATTACCCTATGCAAGTGAAGAAGATGACGGCATTATCACGGCAGAAATGTATCAAAAAATTTTAAACAGTGGGGAAGGTGACTACGTGTTGCCAGTTGCCACTATCGACCGTTTGGGTGGCATAAAAATTGGTGAATTATTGACGATTGATGAGACAGGAAAAGTCTCTGCAGTCAGACAATCTGATGTCAATTTTTCGCTGGAGTTAAAAGAAAAACTCGATTCACTGAAAAATTACACTGCAGGAGAAAACATCACTATTGATGAAGATGGAAAAATAAATGCAGATGTGACTGGTTTTTATGTTCTACCTACTGCCTCTGAATTTGTAAAAGGTGGTATTCGCGTTGGGGAAGGTTTAACGATGACTGATGATGTGTTATCGGCCGATAAGCAATTCAACTATACTGCCGGAGCTAATATCAGTATTTCAAATACAGGGGTAATCAGTGCTACTGGCGGTGGTGAAGGTAGCGGAGTTAATCAAGAATATGTTGATCAAAAAATGAGTGAAGCATATCAAAATGCACAAGCTTATACAGATTCAAAAATACCAAATTTTATATTTGAAAAGGTGGGAGAAGCAAATGGTTGATATTGTTCAATTAAAAGAAGACGGAGTTGCCAAATATTTAAAAACTCATGCGGATGCTATAGATGGTGTCGATGGTAAGTTAGTAAGGGCAACTGGGAATGAAACAATTTTAGGTGCTAAAAACTTTCGTGATGGATTACAGTTCAATGGATTGCCTGTGCAAGCAGGTATGATCGAGCGAGCTATCACACTAGCTGATCGAAGTGATACAACAAACGTAACTGATGTGAATGGAAAAATAATCAGAATCGGAAACATCGTATTTCTTACTTTTAATTTTAAATGTGGCACATGGCCCGAAGGATCAGAAACTCGTTGGATTTTAAAAATCCCGAACGGTTTCAAACGTGATCAAGGCTATCCAGCGCAAACCGCGCTTTCACTAGTTAGAAATGCAAGTCAGCCAGCGGATGCACGTGCATTCATTGATCAAAGTAGCATCATACAAGCCAAATCAGGTTCAGGTAGTTCATATATTTCAGGTATGTGGATCACTCAAGATCCTTGGCCGGCTTAACAGATTACTAATTGGAGGAAGAGTAAAATGAAAACAATTTATAAAGTATTGTATCCAATGGGATATGAAGAACATCAAGTAGAAGATAACTTTCCAACATCTTTACCATTTGTCGAAGTTCCACCTATTTTGTTTGAAAAGAAGGAAGATGAAACGGATGAAGGTCTCGGAAGAAGACAACAGTCGCAATTTTTTAACTTCACTGAAAATAAGTGGGAAGAAGCTGTTACGCAAGATTATTCGAAAAAATTGGAACTACTAGAAAACCTTTCAGTGGGTCTTCAATTAGATAATCAAGCATTGAAACAAGCAAATGAAGAGCTTACTACAAAAGCAGAATCACTAGCACAAATTAATTCGAAAACCATGCTGACATCCCTTCAAAACACAAAAGACATTGCTACTATCAAAGAACAACTTGACGGAGGAAAATAATATGTATTCTTATGATGATATCAAAATGATGTATGACTGGAATTGTTTTACTGCTGACCAAGTTCGACAATTCGTTCCACTATGCATTACAGACGAAGAAGCAGATAAAATCATTAATAAAGATAAGAGCGCATCTTAATTGATGCGTTTTTATTTAAGGTAAAGGAGTTGTCACATGATTAATTTAGGGGAATGGGGAATGATAGCAGGATCAATCACTGCGATTGTTTCTTTGATTTTATTAGTAATAAGACCAATTACTGCATCTTTCTCGAAGATTACTGAGACTCTTTCAAAAGTAAGCCGAAATTTAGATTTACTGACTAAAGATTTAGAAGCAAGCAAATCTGATCGCATTACTATTCATGAAGAACTAAAGAAACATGATGGAAGATTAGATACACATGCAGAAAAATTGGTGGAACACACGGAACAAATTAAAACTTTATTTAGAGAAAGATCTCGGTAAAAAAGAAAGGAGTTAAGAAGAAATGATTTTGCCCGATAAGTATTATCAAGTCATTAAATGGACGGTTTTAACAGTATTGCCAGCTGCTTCTGTGTTAGTAGCCACGTTAGGAAAAGCATATGGATGGAATGGAACAGATATGACAGTTCTGACTATCAATGCAGCAGCAACATTTTTAGGCGTTATCACCGGTGTGTCGGCTTATAATTTGAAAAAATAGGAGGAAACAAATGAAAAAGAAAATTACTGTTACTGCGATGAGCCTATTAATGGCTCTATTTTTATTGCCAATTAATGGGTTTGCCTATACGATTAACAATGAATTTAATTTGGGCCCAAACGAAGGTAGCTCACAAGTAGCAAATAATCAGTACATTTTACTGCACGAAACGGCTAATGAAACAGCAACAGGACGCAATGAAGCGCAGTATATGCAACGTTCATGGACTAGTGCTTATACTGCTTACATTGTGGGAGACGGCGGAATTGTTTATCAAGTCGGTCAACCTGGTTATGTACAGTACGGTGCTGGTTCGTATGCTAATGCTAACAGTCCTGTGCAGATTGAGTTACAACACACACATGATAAAGCAACTTTTGAAAAGAACTATAAAGCATATGTTGAATTGGCTAGAGATTCAGCAATAAAATATGGTATTCCATTAACATTAGACACTCCTTATAACCAACCAGGAATCAAATCGCATTTATGGGTAACACAAAATATTTGGGGCGATCATACAGATCCTTACGGTTATCTTTCTGAAATGGGTGTAAGTAAAGAAAAACTAGCCTATGATTTGGCTCATGGTTTTACCGATGAAAATCCAACTACTTCAGATGATAAACCAGTCATTGATCCAACTAGAGCAGGTGCAGCAAATCCTACGCTGACAGATGGAACAAATTACGCCCACATTGATCAGTTTGGGGAAATCGAAAACGCAAACTTGCATGTGGCTGGATGGCACATCGCTAATTATAAGTATGAGTATATCTTTATCATGGACTATAATACTGGCAAAGAGTTAGCACGAGTAAATGCTAATGGCGTTTCACGTCCAGATGTAAACCAATCTTATAGTACTTATGGAAACGTTGGTTATCATGTATCGTTCAACATGCGTAATTTCCCCAACAAGAAAGTATACGTTATGATGCGGGCAACTAATGATCCAGAAGGGAACACTAAAGGCGGAGCACAAGATTTTCATGACAAGCGTTGGTATTTAAATATTCCTCAACGATAAAAAAATAGCCCCTCGATGAGGGGCGGTACATAATTATATTGAAAACTATAAAAATCATTCGATAAAATAGTGATGTTGCCGCATATCTTCACTATCACTCATAAATAGTCACACTCCAAGATATGCGATAACAGGTTTGTTGCCACAAATTCTACTGGTTGACTGTTTATGGCTTTCCGTACTTAGCTCAGTTGGTCAGAGCAGACGGCTCATAACCGTCCGGTCGTAGGTTCGAGTCCTACAGGGTACATAAGAAATGTTTTTAAGGTAGAGGGGGCAAAAAAGGGACAAAAAACTCTTACTAGTCCGTTCTAGCCTAATAATTTCAAATATTATCAACGTTGTTTTTCCTTGATATAACGGGATTTCTGTCCAGTACGTACAAGCTAAAAACATTTGTCTTGATGGGCGGTATGATGTAAGAAAAGCACCTTGCTTATCTAGCGTAGCCCATTATTTGAGAAAGATAGATAAAAAGTAGAAAAGGAAGCGAAATACTTCCTTTTCTACTTTTTTTGTATACTTATTCATAATAAGTGTTATTTAAATGGTATCATTTGCTTTTGCGAGTAGTTGGAAACTATACTATTTATAAAGGATTATGCATATTTTTTGCATTCGCATAGTTATTTATTTTATCTGATAAAAACAGATAGCCAGATAGGAATAACTATGCTATATTTATAATATCATTATAATGTATGCGTATTCAAAAAAGGAGCTTTGGTAACAATAAAAACAGGAGGAGAAAAAATGAATGGATTAATGAGTTGGATGGAGAAGTATATTTTGCCAGTTGCAACGAAAATCGGGTCGGAGAAACACTTGGTTGCATTGAGAGATGCTTTTATTGGTACGATGCCAGCTACGATGGCAGGAGCAATTGCTGTTTTACTGAACGCATTTATGCGGGATTTTCCGAATACGTATCTAGGTGAAGGGAATGCAATCACGACATTTTTTACCCCAGTCATTGGCGTAAATGGATTGATCTGGAATGGTACTTTAGCTATTATGGCAGTGGTCTTTGTCTTATCACTAGGAGCGAATCTAGCGAAAGCCTATGAGGTCGATCCTGTCTCAGGAAGTATTGTTTCTCTGGTTGCTTTTATTATCGGCTTACCCGATGCAGCAACAGCGGTGTTGACATTGCCCGAGAAGCTTTCGCAAGACGCAGCAGATTTGATTACTTCTGCAGGTGGTGTGATTGCTGGAACGCCAGACGGAGGACAAACGTTATCAGTAGGCGCATGGGGCTATTTTAATTTTGGTAAATATATGGGTGGGTCTGGTTTGTTCACTGCTATGATCTTTGGATTTATTTCTGTCATTATTTTTGCGATTCTGATCAAGAAAAAGATCATCATACGGATGCCGGATTCTGTGCCACCTGCTGTAGCAAGAGCTTTTGCGGCAATTATTCCTGCATTAGTTTCTTTATACGTCGTTGGAGTGATTAATTATATCTTTAGACAAACAGCTGGTGAGCCGCTGATTGACTGGATTTCTGAAGCCATCCAATCTCCTTTGATGAACTTGTCACAAGGTTACGGAGCGGTCTTTATCATTGTTCTTCTTGTGCATGTTCTTTGGTTTTTTGGTCTTCACGGCACAAATATCATGTCACCTGTTTTGCAGACCTTATATGGTACCGCGATGGTCGAAAACACGAATGCCTTTCAAAATAATGAACCCATTCCTTTCAAATGGGTGGCAGGTTCTTTTGAAGCTTTTGTCTGGCCGGGGGGAGCTGGAGTCACGCTGGTGTTGATCGTTATGATTTTATTTTTATCTAAACGGGCAGATTATAAAACGGTAGGAAAGTTGGGGCTTGCACCAGGAATCTTCAATATCAATGAACCAGTGATGTTTGGTCTTCCTGTTGTGTTGAATCCGCTGTTGATGATTCCGTTCATCTTGGCACCTCTTGCGACTGCAACGATTGCCTATTTTGCCACGATGGCTGGGCTTGTTCGTCCGGTTGTAGTAAATGTGATCTGGGTCATGCCAACGATCATCAGTGGATTTTTAGCTACTGCGGGAGATTGGCGAGCCATCGTTTTAACAACCATTAATTTAATAGTAGCTGCTTTGATCTGGGCGCCATTTATTTTAGCAGCAAACCGCTTAGATCCAAATTTAGGTGAACCAGAGGAATAGAACTTTTCTATTGCAAAACAAACTCCTTGATATGAGACGCGTTTCATACACTATACTCAAAGTATCAAAAGGAGGGCTTGCAATGAATACCTATGTAGAGATAACAGATGGCACAACGAACAATTATTTTTATGCGTTTGTCGAGTTTAAGGGTTCCATATTAACGTTGTACAGTTTTCAAGGGCTGAATAAGAATATAGTAAAAGAAATACCGATGAATGAAATCGAAACGTTGACAAAAGATATATATTGGGGTGGCCAGCGGATCAGTTTTTCTCATGATGGAAAAATGTATCAGTTTTTTGAATGCGGTCCAGCTGTGGTAGACTATTTACAAGAAAATCTTTTTGTATAGGTGGCGAAGCAGCAGTGGCAAATATTCGAGATATCGCAAAGCTCACAGGTTATTCAGTTTCTACTATTTCACGTGTGATCAATGGACATCCATATGTAGATGAGGAAAAAAGGAAAGAAATACTTGCGGTCATGAAAGAAGTCGATTATATCCCTAATGCAAAAGCCAGACAGTTGAGTTATGGAAAAACGAAAAGTATCGGAGTAATCTTGCCTTATACCAACCATCCGTACTTTGATCAGCTGATCAGTGGGATCATTGAAGAGGCGTTTGACTATGATTACAAAGTGACGCTTTTACCGACGGGTTATCAGAAAGAAAAAGAGCGAAGCTATCTTGAAGAATTTGCAGCTAAAGCGTTCGATGGTTTGATCATCACATCTCGTGCCAATACACTAGAAGATTTGCTGGATTATCAAAAATATGGTCCTCTAGTTTTTTGTGAAGAAATCAAGGAAAAACAGGCAAGTTGCGTCTTTATTGATCGAGAACAATCGATTACAGAAGGTCTTTCTTATTTGAAGCAGCAAGGGGTAAAACGATTGGGCATCACATTGGGGCGAAGTGGCAGGCTGAGTTATAATTCAAAGATCACTTTGCAACTATGTCGTCGACTTTTTCCATTTTTTGATGAGTCACTTGTTTTTTGGGATTGCATAGATGCAGAGAAAGGAAAACAAGCAGGTATCTTTTTTAAAGATCATAGAGTTGATGGGGTCTTTACAAATTCGGATATGGTCGCAGCAGGCATCTTGCAAAGCTATCTGCAAGATAAGACACCAGTGGTGATTGGACGCGATAATTTGCTGATCAGCGAGCTTCTTGGCTTTCCAACGATCGATCACCATCTGGAAGCTTGCGGAGAAATGGCTTTTCAATTGTTTCTTACAGAAAAAAAGGATAAAGTGAAAATACCTTATACGTTTATTCAGCGCTGAATTTTGGCAAAACACTTGTAAAAAATGAATCAGACACCAAATGTTAGTATAAAAAATCTAACTTTGGTGTCTGATGTTTTGTTGTTCGGTCGTTTTTGTCGGATCATGTAAACTATTATGCCTTTTTTTGGATGATTTCATTTAATGCTTTCGCTGCACCTTGACCACTTCGTTCGTCATAATATGCAGTGAATCGTTCATCGGCTTCGTACATCATCCCTAATCCTTTATGCGCTTCTGGCTGATATTCAGACCAGCTGTAAGATAACCACTTCTTATGAGCTTGAAAGATGCGATCTGCTAAGTTTTCATCTGCAGAGGCTTGTAAATAAAGAGTGAGATCAGCTAACATATGCTTTTCAACAGTTTGCATTTCTTCATACGTTTCTTTATCCATATTCATCCATTTTTCGTTGGATGCTGTAACCTTTTCTTCCCCGTATTTTTGTCGAATCTCTTGTCCATAAGTTTCTTCATTTTCTTTCAATTTTTGTTGTTTGAACCCTTCAAATTTTTCTTTATCACTCATTTTTCTTCCTCCTTCGTACCTATCAAGTGTTTGTTGGACAGTTGCCAAGAGGATGTCGATTTGTGCCCGTTTTTCTAGAAGCATCTGCTGATGTTCGATTAAAGCTTTCTGGTGGTCAAAATGCGGATTATCTAAGATTTCTTGAATATCCTCCAACTTGAATGCCAACGTTCGATAAAATAAGATATGTTGCAGACGATCGACTTCTTTTTTGCCATAAATCCGATAGCCTGAGGAATTGATCCTAGCTGGCTTTAGCAGTCCAATCTCATCATAAAAGCGCAAGGTTCTCGGACTGACTCCCGATATCTCTGACATTTTCTTTATTGTGTATTCCATTATTTTTCCTCCTGACAAATGTAAGCATAATCCTTTACGTAACGAGAAGGTCAAGAAAAAAGTGTATTTTTTTCTCATAAAATTATGTTATACTATTAAGTGATAAAAGGTAAATCCTTTTGTTTTTTAAGGTTCAATTGTAACCGATTCCTTCATGTTGGGGACGACGGGGAATATATATGGGATTGAATCTAAATCGACTATATAGAAAAGAGGAATGAGATGAAGCTAATCGAAACACCTGTGAATAGTAATTTAAATATTAAGACATTTTATCCTAAAGTAGTAGAATTTTTTTTTGGGAATACGGCCATTAATTATTACAAATTATTTTCGTTAGATCGGACACAGTTGCTGCTAGTGGACACATATGACAAAAAGCAAGTTGTGATGATCAATACGAAGAAAAAAATCACAAGGCAAGAAATCGACTATGCGATTCATCACGTTTTAAAAATGACACGGGAAGATGTCAAAGTCCATATAGGAGTGAAACAGGAGCTGGAACGTGCCGGAATACAATTCAAACGTCCAAATAAAGATATTGTAGTTGTTGAGCAAAAGAATCCGATGGATTGATGTCCTAATTTATGCTAAACCGCTCCATACTTATGATGTATACAGTAAAAAAGAGGTCGTAAGCCTGCCGTTCAGCTCCGAGTCACAAGAAACAATTTCAAAAAACAGTTTCTTATGTTTTATGGATATTGTGACTTGTGTCCGAGGAGTTGGCAGGAGAACACCGTTTATTCGGAAAAAAGGGAATGTGACAGACTTTTGTCGCAGCCCTTTTTTTGGTGTCCAATTATACGAACAGTTGTGGTTTAATTGACGGCAGCTTTTTTCTTTCAGGTCTTTTTAAAAGCAAGTGAAATTTCTTATTTTCATGAGCTTTTTTCAATTCAAGGTATAATTTGACATAATCTGTCTTTCCTTCCAAAAAATTCACTACATAATAACTTGTATCCGTTTCTTTGGGCATAAGATGTACAGAAGAGACGATTAGAAAATCAATGGGTTGTATTTCTTCATAGGATAATTCCTTCAGTTCGATAAAGGACAAGTCTTTTAAAAAATTCTTGATATCTTGGGTAAAAAAATAATTTGTTTCCATCACTAAAGAAACTTGTAACTTAGTTGAATTTTCATTGTCCTCGCAACATTGCAAAGTCAGCCATGCAAATATTTCAGCTAAATCGTTACAGCAAATAGAAAGCCATTGATAATTATGTCGACGCCCCAACTTATTCAAGAAAAAGGTAAAATGCTCTTTTAAATAGTAATAACTTGAAGACTTCTTTTTATGAAAGTAATTCATTAGAAAGAAGAGTGTCGGTACACGCTTTGGAAAAAGATAATAACAAAAAAGAATATTAAATAAATGGAGGTGAACAATTTGATTGTGTTGAAAAACACGGTCATCAGGAAAAATCTCAGTTTGCCAATAATTGTCAAGTTCTTTCAATAAGGAAGAAAGCAGCTGTCCTTTTTTGTCGAATATGTCTAAAGCTTCATTAAGAGTAGGATTCTCATATTGAAAGGTCGGTGCATAAAACACCATAAATTGTGCAAAACGAAATTCACTATCTTGATGAGAGGCGGGAATAGAAAAATGTTCACCAAAAAGGCATTTTATTCGATGATCATTACTAAAAACTGCTTCGCTATAGCGAGGGTCATCCTCTACATAGTGACCTTGTGCAATCCGCTGAGTGGTAATCCCAGCAAAAAGACAAACTTCTTTTTTTCCTACGAAACTCCAATTTAAAGATGTATGCTTAGTAAGTTCAGCCAATTTTTTTAATAACTCAGATTTTGAGACGTAAAAAGCATAATCTTCATTTCCGCGAGAAGCTGCCCAAAGAATATTGAATAATATCAAGCGAATCAAGCGTTCGTCTCCTTTGAAAGATAATTGGCTGCGATTAAAAATGACATCGAATTCCTGTACATAATCGGCTAATGACTGCAGATGCCGCATAGCAGAAGCACGACTAATGAAATTTTCTTGGCAGAATTCCATCAGATTTTTCTCTGGATAGAAAAGAGAAGATTTCATCGCGCGATAAGGGAGGCTCTGCTGGATAAGATAGGAATAATAATAATCATAGTTTAAATCAATTGGCAGATTCTGATTGATCTTGTTTTTTGACAATAATTTGAATCCAGAAAAGCAAAAGTCATCAAATTCATTCTCCATTTCATTCAATATATTTTTTACGACACTAGAAGATAAATCAAGTTTTTTACTGATTTCTTTGATAGTTAATTCATGTTGCTCCTCCAATAGATGAAAAATTGCTAACTTGCGGCGTTCTTTCTGGGTAAACACAATATTGAAAAACATAGGACCTCCTTTTTGATTGCTTATTTCTTTAAATAATTAAAAATACAAATATTTTATAAACTATTATTCAACTCCAGATCATTTCTAGATACCTCTTCATTTTTCTTTATATCCGCTTAAATTATATTTTTCTCATTTTTTTGGTTTTATTCCCATTTTATTGTCTCAAATTTGATCGATAAATACAATTTATTTGAGAAAACACTTCCATTTTTTATGAGTTAATGTTTTTTATTAAGTTGGTTGCTACCTTTTATTATGGATTTAATGGCTGTTTACGGTATTTTTTTATTATTATATTTTTTAACAACCTCTTTTTAATCTATCTGCAATCTTATTTTAATTAAGTTAAATTTTAGTTATCGGATAAAAGATGAGAACGACTATATCGGAGCTTTTTGAAAAAATCTCACTAATATTCAAGAAGGGGAAGAGAGGAAATGAAAAAAACGAAAACTGTCTCACATTATGGCAGTGTAGTTTTTATGGTTGCTGTCCTATTTTTATCGCAACTTACGGGACTGTCGCAAATCGCTTTTGCCAAGACTGAGTCTGAAAAAGTAGTAGCTGATGAACATGCGAATATTGTGATCGATTACGAAATGGATGAGGAACTGAAGCAGATACAATGGAGTATGACATATGAGAAGCATGCAAAAGATGAAGCTGAATATCAAATGCAATTTAAGCTGGAAATAGTTGAACACGAAGGATTATTACTGAGAGAAAGCATTCAGGAAATCGAACGAACCTTTGGAAAAGTAGGACCAGTTGATGAGGAATGGTACTACGCAGGTGATTTTTCTTCAGAGAATGAGAGAATTGAAATCGTTTTTAAAACCCTCATAGTAGAAGAATACAATCAATACCATCTAAAAATTACGCCAAGACTAATGAAACAAACAGGAGATGAATTAGAAGAGATATTCATCGGTGACCAGACAGAGTACGTAGTCGCAGTCGATTTATCGGAAAATACTGCCGTACCTGAAATAAATGGGGAGCCTACTGAGATTTCTGATAAGCCAGAAGCATCAAGAGAAGAACCAGTGGAAGAAGCTCAAACAGAAGCGGAAGAAGTTGAAAACTATGCCGCTCCCAGTATATTAGATCCCAATTTGAATGGTGCTTTTGCAGATGCTATTCCTTTAAATCACTTGTTTGCAAGACCAAGTCATATTTTCACACTTGCACCTAATGTCGCAACATTAGATCAAGACTACCGATTAAGTTATATGACGCCTTCAAATTTGAGTTCATTGCTATATAACAGAGGGCATATGGTTTCAACAAGTTCTAATAGGATTGATTTTACGAACATGTCTACGGATATCGGATTTACAAGTTATCTCTATTTTGATGAAGATACAGAGGGAATCACGTTCTTTCTTCATGATGGGAATCCTACTAATTTGTTTTTCAGCAGACGGGGTATCTACAATATGTATGATCCTACAGCAGGGCATTCACCTAAGTCATTAGGAGCGTATTATCACCCAGACCTTTTGACAGGTATAGCTCCTATTGATAAGTATATAGCGAATGGAATGATTCTTGAATTCGATAATAAAATTTCTACTGGCCCTCTTCTAAATATCAATGCATTAGGAGATCGAGAATTCTCTGGTGCCCATATTGCAGCAGCGCCTTCAGGTAGTCCGATTACTAAATCTTTTAAAAAAGACTTTGGCATAAACAGTGAATTTTCGACTAACAGCTGGTGGAAATTGGATATCAACATTACCCCAGCAGGGATGCTTACCTTTACAATGGAGGATCTGCGCCAAACAGGAGGATATGGCATAACAGAAGGCACCATCAATATCAATGACTATTTTACCAATCTTCCATCGAAGAAACTATACTGGGGATTCACTGCGACTGCTGAATTTTCTCTTCTTAGTCCTCGTGCAGATGCAGCAATCTTTTTAACCAATCCACGATTTGAGGTCCAAGGGGAATTGGTGCATGAAATTACAACGCAAGAGCAAGGCGTGACGGTGAATGTGAATGGCAAAAAAATCCCTATCAATACAGAATTGGAACACGCAGTTACATTTTACAACGAAGAAGGCGATGGTAGTATCTTCCTTAATCCTAGTGAAGATAATGGCATCACTATCTTGACTTCTGATGAAGAAGAAAGCAAATCCAATCCTTTTGAGTTTACTGAATTAATCTTATCAGAAGATGGCTATCAACCATATTTTACGTATCAAGAACTAGATAGTAACGGTGAAAATGCTACAAGAATAGATGTAAATGCTTTTTATGATTCATCCACCCAGCGCTTTTATCCAGAGGAAGCTATCGAGATTCCTATAGGAACAGAAGTGACGTTGCATTACAAAACAAAAGTAAAATCAGAGTTTCAAGGGCTTGAATATCATAACGTCTATGAGCGGGTAGAGTTTATTGGGAGAACAGGCACTACAACCGGTGAGTATTATCATGCTCAAGTCGAACATGCAGTTGAATACGAGATCCAGCGTGAACCTAACCACCCACCAGAAATTGACAACTTACGAACGGCAAATGAAACGTTTGGCGAAAAAAATACATTTATTGATTTTCAAGATCCGTTCCATTTTACATTTGATTATCTTGATCCAGACTTAGATCGTTTGTATTACAGCGTATGGATCAATGATGAGTTATTGATTGAAAATCAGATAATCACAGATGCAGAAGAAGAATTCAAAATGCATCAATCACGAGGGTTCAAAATCGATCTAAAAGATTCAGAAGGTGTTTTCGAACTAGGAGAAAATACAATCAAGCTCACCCTTACTGATAATCGACCTATCAATGATGAGATCACTTATCTAGAGCTAAATGGAACCTTCACTGTTGAAGGATTTATCGGATTTGAATTCGTGACAGAAGAATACAGCTGGAAGTATGCTCGATCACAATTGCCAATGAACAGACAAGCACAAGCTCGTGAAGAAGGGATGCGTGTTGTTACTAGAAACACGTTGAATACATCGGATTCATATAGAGTGACCGTATCCGCTGAAGAACTAAATCATGTGGATATGCAACATGCGATTAGTGAAGAGTATCTTGTGTTCAAAAATGAATGGGGAGAAATCGCACTTTCTGCTTTAACGCTTGAGATTGACAAAAAGTATGAATTTTCGGAGGAAGAAGGGCTATTGCTGCGGCTAAACAATCAAGAGGCGTTAGGCGTATATTCTGGAACGATCACGTGGAAAATTGAAGATGTGTTATAGCAAGAAGCTAGCTTTGAAAGGGGGGATCGTATGGCTGGCTAGATACTAGAAAAAAAGTGGAAAGGAGAAAACAATGAAATCAAAAACCCGATACTGGATGATTTCTGTTCTTCTTCTACTCCTGTTCTCGTTATCGATGCCAGTGGTGAATGCTGCTACCCAAGCTGGTGAAACGCATGCAGTCATAGAAATCAATGAACGGGAGATAGGAAAGCAGACTGAAAAGGGAGAAGAAAAACAGAAAAGCAGTTTTCCAGAGGCAAATGAAGCAAAGGCAGGATTGATTTCATTTGTTGGGACGCTGTTGATTATCGGCGTTATTTTAGTCTATCGTCATCAAATACGTGGAGGCGAAAAACATGAAAAATAGATTTTCGCTAGCGTTATGGAGTGCATTATTCATAGGAATGTTTAGCTGTTCTTCTGCTGTTCACGGACAGACCGAGGGCACGACTTCTCTGAAAATCGTTCCTTTGAATGAACAATTTCCACGGATGCTATACATTGATGATTTACTGTTCGTATCGCGCTATACAGATGAACACAATCAAATCCATCGAGAGAGCAACGATTTATCGATTACCTTTCTTGATTCTCGAAAAGAGAGCACAAAATGGCAACTACAACTGAAAACAGAAGACTTCCGTTGTAAAAAAGATGGCCATCTTTTGACTGCCGATTATCAATTAGGCAGAGGAATGTTCAGCGGAAAGAACGAAGAAGCAGTCGAAGGATTGGAAGCTTTCGAATATGATCACCAAGATGCAGGAAAAGAGTATCGTACGATCATCCAGTCAACAGGAAACAAAGAACGTGGAATCGTTACATATACGATTCCTGGCGAGCAGTCAACACTCTCTTTTCCTGAGGGGACATCTAGTGGTCATTACTACTCGAAACATTATTGGCGATTTGTGAATGCAGAATTTTGATGAGAAAAAAAGGAGGACAAAAAATGAAAAAATTAGCAGGGGTTTTAAGTACAAGTGCGATGTTATTTACATGTTTTGCACCAACAGTCATGGCAGCAGAATTTGATGAACCAATGGATGGAACGACCAGAGTGGAGATTACTGACTTTTTAGTAGAGGATGGACTTCCAACTTATCCAGGGATTTTTACACTAGATTCTGTTCCTGATATCGATTTTGGTGAACATACGGTTGCGCAAATCAGCGCAAACACAACTGTCAATGGTACTTTTGATGGCGCATTGCAAGCTTCCGATTTTCGTCCGCTAGAAGCCAGCAAAACAGAAGCTTTAGAATTGATTAGCGAATACACTGGTGTTGAAGATACAACAGAGCTGGCAGCAGCTTGGGAGAATGCTGTAGTTGCGGGAGACTGGGTATTGACAGTCAGTGCAACAAACTTAACAGATGATATTGCTTCTGCTCTTACGATCAATGGAGAAAATATATTAGAATCTGCAACAACTCTTCCGATATCTTATGTTTCCGGTACTTTTGATCATATAAATGAACTCACATCAGAAGCGCCAACACTAACAATCAAAGCGAATACACCGGTTGGAGAGTATACTGGGACAGTTACTTACACAGCAGTGGATTCGATCTAACAGCAGTATTTCAAGTAAAATAATTTGTTTTACTTGAAAACAACCGCAAAAGGATGGAGCGGATAAGCTAACTCCATCCTTTTTACATAAAATGGAGGGATGAAAAGTGAGACGACATTTAGTATTGGTTTTGATAACTTTGTTAATACCGCTAGTTTTTCCTGGAATCGTCGTTTTTGCTGATGAAAATCATGGAGCAGACTATAGCGTCCATCCTATTTTACCGGACAATCAGCGAGAAGGACGTTCATTCTTTGATTTACGAGTAGAACCTGGAACAAAACAGACACTACAGATCCAGATCAATAATTTTTCTGATCAGGAGCAAACGTATTTTATCAATGTCAATACAGCTCAGACAAACGGAAACATAGTGATTGACTACGGACAAAATGAATTACCAGAGGAGTCAATCGTTCAGCAACCCATCTGCGCATTGGTCGATTATCCAAAAGAAGCAGTGATCCCAGGGAATAAAGCAGGAGTCGTTACTTTAGAAGTACAAGCACCTGATACTTCCTTTGATGGAATCTTATTAGGCGGGATCCAAGTGAAAAAAGATTTTTCAGCTGAAAAAGAAGAAAGTAATCAGCCTTTTTTTAGCGAATACGCTTATGTGGTTGGGTTGATGATGAGCGCAAATGACAAGGAAGTTGTGCCGGATCTGAAGTTGAATGAGGTACGTTCCGAAGTGATCACCAACAATGCTGGTGTGGTTGCTGTGCTAGAAAATCCTCAACCAATCAATATCAAGGGAGTGACCGTTGAAGCAACTGTTCATTCAAAAGGACGGGAAGAACCGATAATGACACGAAAAATCGAAAATGGTGGTATTGCTCCTGAATCAGTTTTTGCTATGCCTATTTATCATGGGGAAGCTGGAAATACGAAACCTTTAGAATCGGGGGATTATCAACTTTTAGTCGAAGCACAAGATGAGACAGGGCAAAAGTGGTTGCTGACAAAAGACTTTACGATTACGAAAGAACAAGCAAACTCAGTCAATCATGAGGTTTTTACTGTAGAAAATAATATAAATTCTTTGTTGTATATCATTATCGGGGCCCTAGCAGCAGTTCTTTTAGTCGGTGGTTTCTATGTATATCGCAGAGGAAAGAAATTCCGCAGAAGGTGATTCATATCGAATATTAAGTGAAATCTGGTTTATAAGAAGTAGTAAAGATAAGAGTAGGTGCTGTGACAAAAGTCTTGTTGCAGCCCTTTTTTCCGGATAAACGGTGTTCAATCAGCTGTCCTTCGGTATTAGCTCAACAAACGGCAAAATATGAGGAACTATTTTTCCGTTTGTTTCTCTAATACTCAGGTCAAAACGCTGATTTCACAACCTCTTTCTTAAACGGTGTTCAAAAGCCAGTTTCTCGGTATTAAGTCCAATTTATGCAAAATGTGGAAAGCCATTTTCACAAAATTTTTCTTAATACTCGAAACTAAGCGGCTTTTTCACAACCTCTTTTTCAGAAAATAATGAAGATTTCTTTTCCTATCAATTTTTTTTGTTATAATAGGTAGGAAATGAAAACTTGCCAAGAGGAGTAATACAAGATGAATAATACTTACCCAGACGACAGTTTGACGCTGCATACGGATCTATATCAAATCAATATGATGCAGACATACTGGGAATTAGGTCGAGCTGATTTACATGCTGTTTTTGAATGTTATTTTCGAGAAATGCCTTTTAACCACGGGTACGCGGTTTTTGCAGGATTGGAACGGTTAGTCAATTATTTAGAGAATCTGACGTTTAGTGATTCTGATATTGCTTACTTACGTGGCTTAGAAGTCTATCCTGAAGGGTTTTTGGAGTATTTACAAAATTTTGAATTTAAAGCAACGGTTCGTTCTGCTCGTGAAGGTGAATTAGTTTTTGCAAATGAACCATTGATCCAAGTGGAAGGTCCTTTGGCACATTGTCAATTAGTAGAAACAGCACTGTTGAATATGGTCAATTTCCAAACGTTGATCGCGACAAAAGCAGCTCGCATCAAATCTGTGATCGGAGAAGATCCGCTCTTGGAATTTGGGACTAGACGAGCACAAGAATTGGATGCGGCAGTCTGGGGAACTAGAGCGGCATATATCGGCGGAGCAGATGCTACAAGCAATGTACGTGCTGGAAAGATATTTGGGATACCAGCTAGCGGGACTCATGCGCATTCGTTAGTCCAATCTTATGGAAATGATTATGAAGCATTTATGGCGTACGCTAAAACCCATAAAGACTGTGTGTTCTTAGTCGATACTTATGATACGTTGAAATCAGGTGTGCCAAGTGCAATCCGCGTAGCAAAAGAATTAGGTGATAAAATCAACTTCCAAGGCGTACGTATCGACAGTGGAGATATGGCCTATATATCTAAGCGTGTTCGGGAACAATTAGATGCAGCTGGATTTACGGAAGCAAAAATCTATGCTTCAAATGACTTAGATGAAGCAACGATTTTGAATTTAAAGATGCAAAAAGCTAAAATTGATGTATGGGGTGTCGGAACAAAACTGATCACTGCTTATGATCAGCCAGCCCTTGGTGCAGTATTCAAACTAGTATCAATTGAAGATAGCGAAGGAAATATGGTGGATACGATCAAGTTATCAAGCAATGCGGAAAAAGTGACAACTCCAGGAAAAAAACAAGTATGGCGTATTACTCGAAACTCTGATGGGAAATCTGAAGGAGATTATGTCACATTATGGGATGAAGATCCTCGAGAAGAAGAAGCTATCTTTATGTTTCATCCAGTGCATACGTTTATCAATAAAACTGTTCGGGATTTTACCGCTCGTCCCGTTTTACAAGATATCTTTATCGAAGGAAAAAGAGTATACGAACTACCCGTGCTAAACGAAATCAAAGAATATACAAAAGAAAATCTAGATTCACTATGGGAAGAGTACAAACGAGACTTGAATCCGCAAAAATATCCGGTCGATCTATCTACTGAATGCTGGAACCATAAAATGGCTACGATGGAACGAATGAAAAAAAGCGTAGCAGAACTTCATACAGAAGCATAGGAGGAGAATAAATGAGCCTGCAAACAGAAATCATCCATGAATTAGGTGTCAAACCAACAATTGATCCAACAGAAGAAATTCGTAAAAGTATTGATTTTATGAAAGCTTATTTGAAAAAATATCCGTTTCTTAAAACCTTCGTATTAGGTATTAGCGGAGGTCAAGATTCTACTTTAGCCGGTCGTTTGGCGCAACTAACGATGGAAGAAATGCGTGAAGAAACGAAAGATGAAAGCTATCAATTTATCGCTGTTCGTCTTCCTTATGGTGAACAAGCAGATGAAGAAGATGCAAAAGCTGCCCTTGACTTTATCCAGCCTGATGTCAGTCTGCGAGTAAATATCAAACCTGCTGTTGATGCACAAGTACAAGTATTAAGTGAAGCAGGTGTGGTAATCAGCGATTTTAACAAAGGTAATATCAAAGCACGACAACGAATGATTACACAATATGCCGTAGCCGGAGAAAGAGCAGGAGCTGTATTAGGGACAGATCATGCTGCAGAAAACATCACTGGTTTTTTCACGAAATTTGGTGATGGAGGAGCCGATATCTTACCATTGTTCCGTTTGAACAAACGGCAAGGGAAACAATTGCTTCAAGCATTGAATGCACCGGAAAAGCTATACACAAAAATTCCGACTGCAGATCTTGAAGATGGAAAACCAATGATTGCGGATGAAGTCGCACTAGGTGTTACGTATAACGAAATCGATGATTATCTAGAAGGAAAAGAAGTTCCCGCTCAAGCACAAGAAAAAATCGAAGCGTGGTGGAACAAGACGCAGCATAAACGTCATTTGCCAATTTCTGTTTTGGATGATTTTTGGAAATAACAATAAAATAAAAAAACAGCCGTCCCTTCATAGGGATTGGCTGTTTTTTCTTTATAAAATAGAAAAGAAAACTATCAGCTGTAGTAAACTTTTAATTTGATATCCTGGTCGTAATTACCGAATCCTTTACCAAATAAAGTACAGCCACCTACATGTTCGGCATCTTCTTTTACTTCAATTCGCAAATGCCAAGTGTCTTGATCTTTAGGAATGTCGTTGATCGTGATGTTTGACAAAGGTTCCCCATTCATATTTGTCAAATGTTTGGTGATTCGGATCGTCTTCAGCAAGCCGTATTGATTAAGATTATCTGGATACCAATCAGGCGTATATTTCCCGCGGATATCAGCAAAATCTCCAGGGCTCGTCCATGTTCCTAGCTCTACGCCATTTAGGCTGAAAGTGATATCGGAAGGCCAATTGTCATTTGAAAAAGGAAATTCAGAAGAAATTTCCACAGAAACTTCCAACATTTCTAATGTATCCTCTGCATTCAAAAAATTAGGTGACTGATACTCGACAAACCCGCTGGTAAACCAGAGGATACGAGCATCCATCCTTCGAGGATCCACAAAATAGCGTGGTTCATCCACTTTTCCAATAAAGTCATGGATCGTCGCTAAACCACATGTCGGTTCAATTGCATAATTCGTATAGTGACCAATAGGTATCGATGTTTCTTTCGTGTCAAAAGCATTGAATATTTTTTCTGGGAAACTGATATCTATTTTATCGACACGAAGGCTCGAAATTTTTTGTTGTCCTATTTTCTCTGTTTTGATGATGTTCGCTTCTTCTAACTTTTTCACGTGCATCGTCGTGATCGCGCTGCTTACTCCAAGTTCTTTTGCCAAATCTTTGACATTCATCTTCTTTTTGGAAAGCAGCTGAATGATCCTGATTCTTGTCTTGCTAGCTAATGCTTCATATACCGGTAAGGATTCCTCGTTTATTTGTAGTTGCATAATTTTCCTCGCTTATTTTTCTGTTAACTATATATTAACACTAACATTAATATAGTCAATCGTTTTATAAATTAAAGCTTTTATTATTAACTTTTATATTAATTATATCTAATTTTTATTTTTTAATTAACAAAAATATTATTGACAACGCTTTCTCAAAGAGTTAACATTCATTTATAAATTAATTAAGGAGGAGACACAATGACAGTTGAAGTACAAGAAGAAGTAAAAATCAAAGAGATGAATGAGAATTATCGAAAACCGCTGATTATTCAAAGGGCAGATCCATTTATCTATAAACATGAGGACGGATATTATTATTTCATTGCTTCTGTACCTTCATACGATCGTATTGAATTACGCCGTTCAAGAACGATTGCTGGTCTAGCTTATGCAACACCCCGTACAATCTGGCGAAAACATGAGACGGGCGAGATGAGCAAACTAATCTGGGCTCCAGAGATCCATTATATTGCTGGAAAATGGTATATCTATTTTGCTGCAACGCATACAGAAGAGATTATTGATGGATTGTTCACTCATCGAATGTATTGTTTAGAGTGTGAAGCGCAAGATCCGATGGTAGACGAAAATTGGCACGAAAAGGGTCAAGTGGTGTCGCACTTAGATACTTTTTGTTTAGATGCCACAGTGTTTGAACATAATAATCATTTATATTATGTTTGGGCACAAAAAGACAATGCTATTGAAGGAAATTCTAATTTATATATAGCAGAAATGACTAATCCGTGGACATTGAAAACAGAACCAGTTATGCTGACAAAACCAGAATTTGCGTGGGAATGTAAGGGCTTTAAAGTGAATGAGGGGCCTGCAGTATTGATGCGGAATGGAAAAATTTTCATCACTTATTCTGCAAGCGCTACCGACGAAAATTATTGTATGGGAATGATTTATGCTGATTTGGAATCTGACTTATTGAAAAGAGAAAATTGGACAAAGGTGACAGAACCTGTTTTCCAGAGCGACCTTTCTACACAACAATACGGACCTGGACATAATTCTTTTACTATTGCAGAAGATGGAGAAACAGATATCCTGGTTTATCACTGTCGGGACTATACGGAAATCAAAGGTGATCCGCTATACGACCCGAACAGACACACAAAAGTACAAGCTTTTGGTTGGGGTAACGATGGTTTCCCAATTTTTGGCAAGCCGCTTCCATATTTGAATGACTAAGAGAAAGAGGGAGAATCATGAAAAACGAATCGAATCATTTTTGGAGCTTTGCGGGAACCCATTTTACGTATTTCTTTATCTGGGCAACAGTTTTCGGATTTTTGTCGTTATGGCTGCAGCAAGTAGCAGATCTTGACGGAACGCAAGCAGGTATCATCTTTTCGTTCATGGCATTCGTTTCTTTGTTTTACCAGCCGATATTTGGGATATTGTCGGATAAATTAGCATTCAAAAAGAATCTATTGATAACTATCACGATAGCTGGAATGTTCATTGGCCCATTTTTCCAATGGCTCTTTATTCCTCTTTTATCAATCAATACTTTTTTTGGAGCGATCATCGGCAGTATTTATCTAGCTTTTGTTTTAAATGGTGGCGTAGGAGTAGTTGAGACTTACGTTGAACGGGCAAGTTTAGTGAATAAATTCGAATACGGACATTCGCGTTTAGGCGGTTCGATTGCTGGCGCTGTTGCGGCATTCGTAGGCGGAATTATCTTTACGCAAAATCCTAATTCTATTTTTTGGCTTTGCTCATTTATGGCGACAATCTTAACTGGATTAGTGATTTTTGGAGATAAAGTAAATCTTAAAAGCAGTGAAGTACCAGTAGAGGAAAAAAATGAAGTGACCAGAAAAGAGATTTTCACTTTGTTTAAAAATAAAAACTTTTGGCTCTTGTGTCTATTCTTTGTTGGGACAGCCGCTATCTATGATGTAGTAGATCAGCAATTTGCTATCTACTATCGGACTTTTTTCCATGAGGTATCTCAGGGAACAATCATCTACAGTCGATTGCTTTCAATCCAAGTAGCATTGGAGGCGATGATCATGATCCCAATGCCGAGCCTTATCAATAAAATCGGTGCGAAAAAAGGGATGATCCTGTTTGGCTGTTTGATTTTTATAAGAGTGATGCTTAGTGCATTGGCTCCCAACTGGATCGTATTGTCAGGTGCCCGATTGATTGCAGCCGTAGAAATGCCACTGCTTCTTGTTTCCGTTATGAAATATATTTCTGGCGCATTCGATTGGCGATTGTCAGCAACTGTTTATCTTCTAGGGTTTAATTTCTCCAAGCAAATCTCAGTTTTTGCATTCTCTACTATTGCTGGAAAAATGTATGATAGCATAGGATTTAAAGAAACATATATTTTTCTAGCAGTATTGGTGCTCGTAGTGACGGTTGTTGGTGCGATTGGACTAAAGAATCCAGATAAAAGAATAACACCAGTTGGTTTAGAAAAAGGAATATAGTTTCCTAAAAACAGGAGAAAGAAATAATTAGAAAGAGACAACTGGATATTTCCAAGTTGTCTCTTTCTTGTGTATAATGGATACATATGTACGTACAAATAAAAAGGGGCAAGGTAAATGGCAAAATATCAAGATATTGCAGAAGAGATAAAACAAAAGATCCTTCATGAGGAATACGAAGTAAATACAACCATTCCCTCAGAATTCAAGCTGCAAGAAATATATGACGTCAGCAGACATACGATTCGGCAAGCAATCGCTGTGTTGGTAAATGAGGGCTATCTGCGTAAAGAAAAAGGATCGGGCACATATGTAGATGACAGCTATAAGACAGAAAAAGCACCATTGAACAGAACAAAAACGATCGGTGTCATCACCACATATCTCTCTGATTATATTTTTCCGTCGATTATCCGAGGAATCGAAAATGAATTACGAAAATCTGGGTATTCATTGCTTTTAGCCAGTACGAATAACGATCACGAATTGGAGAAAGAGTGTTTGAAGAAAATGATTGCTTATGGGGTAGATGGTTTGATCGTTGAGCCTACGAAAAGTAATCAGTATAATCCAAACTTAGCACTTTATGTTGCTTTAAGAGAACAAGGTATTCCGATGGTGATGATCAATGCTGCTTATGAAGAGTTAAATGCCTCTTATATTTGTTTAGATGATGTGAAAGTCGGTTTTATGGCAGCAGAATATTTGATAAAAAAAGGACATCAGCGTCTGTTGTTCATTACAAAAATCGACGATCTTCAAGGAAAATACAGGATGAAAGGTTTTATCAGCGCGTGTGAACAGTATAATGTGCGATTTTTGACAGAAGATATCATTACTTTCACCACGGAAACACGAGAAACGATTGCTGAAAAAACAGTACAACGGTTGAAAGAAGAACAAGCTTTAGATGGCATCATTTGCTATAACGATCAAATAGCTAGTTTATTGCTAGATAAGCTGACAGAAAATGGCTATCAAATTCCAGATGACCTATCGATCGTAGGAACAGACGATTCTTCTTTAAGCCATTTAGGAAATAAAAAATTGACAACATTGACGCATCCAAAAGAAAAGTTGGGACAAGATGCCGCACGGTGGATCGTCACAACGATTGAAAAAGGACAGGCACAGCCGAATATTCTTTATGAGCCTGTACTAGTTGAACGGGAAACAGTAAAAGAAAACGAAAAATAAGAGACGGGTTTTTACCGCCTCTTATTTTTTATATCAATTTGAGACTGTGGCAAAAATCATCAAACATGAGAAACTGTGTTTTGAACTTGTTCCTTGTGACTCGGAACTAAGCGGCTCCTCTTGTTTCTTGAAGTTGCCTACTTCTGTCACAACCTCTTTAAGAATGATGGATAGAAATACGTTTAGGATAAGTTTTTTTAGATGCACTTTGTTCGATTTCCTCTAAAGATTTCCCACGAGTCTCTGGTACGATCTCTTGAATAAATAAAACCCCTAAAAAGCAGATGATCCCAAAAATACCGAAAACGATTTCTTGAGACATAGAAGCAGTCATCACAGGAAAAAGCAAGCCGACTAGGAAAGAACCAATCCAATTGAAAGAAGAGGCCAGGCCAGATGCTCGCCCGCGGACAGCTAGTGGGAATATTTCGCCTACGATTACCCATGTCAGTGGAGCCCATGTGCAAGAATAAAATGCGACATAAATACATAAAAACAAGAGAATCAACAACGAATTTGTATGAGCATCCAGTACAGTTCCTAAAACAGCTGGTAGGATGAAAGAAAGTCCCATCACGCTACCGCCTATTTTCAATAAAGTTCGCCGATTGAACTTGTCTGCAATAACCAAAAAGAGCAAAGAACCAGCAACTAAAATGATTCCTTGGATGATCGGCCACATCAATGCATCGCTCGCTGCATGCCCAGTCGCTTTTTCTACGATCAGTGGAATATAGTAAAAAATAGCATTAGCTCCTTGAAATTGCTGGAATACTGCTACACCAATACCGGCAATAACTAACGAACGATACTTTTCTAAAAATAAAGTATGCCAAGAAGTTACGGTTGTCTTTTCTTGTTTGACATTCAGCTGGATTTGTTCAAATTCCTGTTCAGCTTCGTTTGGTGTCCGAATATAGTTCAATACTCTTTTTGCCTCTTCCAAGCGACCAGATTGCACAAGAAAACGCGGTGACTCTGGTAGAGCTAAAACGCCGAAAAATAAAATCAGTGCAGGGACAGCAGCGAGTCCTAACATCACGCGCCAAGCCATCGTTTCAGGTAACCCTTTTAGCAAATAATCTGCAACATAGGAAAGGAGCATGCCAGAAGCAATCATCACTTGATTGATCCCTGACAATCTTCCCCTTAGTCTAGCAGGAGCCATTTCAGACATATAAGCAGGAACTAGGGCAGATGCAGCGCCAACAGCTAAACCTAGAAGAATCCTTGCTGCAATCAGAAAATAAGAACCATTGTGAGGGGCAGATGCAGAAAGGACAGAACCAGCCATAAAAATAAGTGCAGAAAGAAGAATCATTTTTCGTCGTCCAAGCTTATCAGAAAGAAGACCAGATAAAGAGCCACCAAGGATCGCACCTAACATGACCGAAGACGTGATCCATCCTATCAAAGAAGCCTTACCTGCCAAACCCCAATCATGTTGTAAAAAAGGTAAAGCGCCGGTCATAACACCAATATCATATCCAAATAGAATGCCGCCAAATGCGCCAAAAAAATAAATAAACGATGAGGAAACTTTTTTTTCTTTTTTCATAAGTATTCTCTCCTTCTAGAATTTCGAGAAGGCGGTTGATCAGATTTTGTAAGCAATTTCATTCTATAACTTATGTACGTACAAAACAAGTGTTTTTTATTATATTCTTGAAAATAACCACTTGACATGTACGTACAAAAGTATACAATAATCATTGTAAGCGCTACTAAAAAAGACGGTTTGATCAGGTTTGACGAGAAGGAGGGAGTTAGATCATTATGAAGGAAGTAAATGCGCAAAGTATGTTAGATGTCATAGATGGTCGTACATCTTTAGGAATTGAGTTTGGATCAACTAGGATCAAAGCTGTATTGATTGATTCATCTTTTACTCCTATTGCCGCTGGTAGTTATGAGTGGGAAAACAAACTAGAAAATGGTATCTGGACCTATTCATTAGAAGATATTTGGAAAGGACTGCGCGTCAGTTACCGAAAAATGGCAGCAGAAGTATTCGAAATCTATGGCGAGAATCTTACAACGATCGGGTCGATTGGGTTCAGTGCAATGATGCACGGTTATCTAGCATTTGATAGCAAGGAACAGTTACTAGTACCATTTCGTACTTGGCGAAATACAATCACTGAAGAAGCAGAACGAATATTAACGGAAAAATTTCAATACAATATTCCGCAGAGATGGAGTATCGCTCATTTGTATCAAGCTATCTTGAATAAAGAAGAACATGTGAGAGAAATTGATTTTTTGACAACGCTTGCAGGGTATGTTCATTGGCAGCTTACTGGTGAGAAAGTACTAGGCGTAGGAGATGCATCAGGCATGTTTCCTATCGATCCTTCAACGAAAACCTACCATCAAGAAATGAAAAATATTTTTGGTCAATTAATCGAAAAAGAGCGTATAGCGATTGATTTGGATCACATTTTGCCTAAAGTTCTAGTAGCAGGAGAAGAAGCTGGCAAGTTGAGCGAATCAGGGGCTTATCTGATCGACCCTACGGGAAACCTGAAGCCAGGAATCCCGATTTGTCCGCCAGAAGGAGATGCAGGAACCGGTATGGTCGCTACGAACAGTGTAGCCAAACGGACAGGGAACATTTCGGCTGGTACTTCCGCCTTCGCTATGATCGTATTAGAAAAAGAACTAGAAAATGTCCATCCGGAAATCGACATGGTCACTACACCTTCAGGAGAACTAGTAGGTATGGTTCATACGAATAACTGCTCTTCGGATATCAATGCTTGGGTCAATATTTTTGAAGAATTTACCAATTCTTTGGGTATGGAGATAAGCAGAGATAAATTATTCACGGTATTATTCAACAAAGCGCTAGAAGGCGATACGGATTGCGGGGGATTACTTTCTTATGGTTATTTTTCCGGTGAAAACATTACAGGAGTAAATGAAGGAAGGCCATTATTTGTACGTACACCAGGTAGCCGTTTTGATTTAGCGAATTTCATGCGGATCCATTTAGCCAGTGCTTTTGGCGCAATGAGAATCGGAATGGATATATTGAAATCTGAGGATGTCCAAATTGATCGTTTAGTGGGGCATGGGGGGATTTTTAAAACACCAGAAGTTGGCCAGCGGATTCTAGCATCTGCTATGGAGGCGCCAGTTACAGTGATGGACACAGCCGGAGAAGGTGGAGCGTGGGGGATCGCGTTATTAGCAGCCTATATGATGGATCGACATGAGAAATCTTTAGAAAACTTCTTGGCAGAAGACGTGTTTGGACAAGACCAAGGAATCACCATCACACCTTCAGCAGAAGAAATAGCAGGCTATCAGATATTTATGAGTCGTTACCGTGAGGGGATCGACATTGAAAAAACAGCGATTCATCAATTGCAAGAAAAAGGAGTGATAGAAAATGCTGGAACAACTGAAAGAAGAAGTGTATCAAGCAAATCTTGACTTGCCTAAACACGGACTTGTCAAATATACATGGGGAAATGTGAGCGCTTTTGATCCTGATACACAATATTTCGTTATCAAACCTAGCGGGGTCAGCTATGAAGAGATGACAGCAGACGACATGGTCGTTGTGGACTTGGACAATCATATCATTGAAGGTAAACTCAATCCCTCTTCGGATACGCCTACTCATGCTGTTTTATATCGTTCATTTCCTCAAATCGGAGGAATCGTCCATACTCACTCGACATGGGCGACGATCTGGGCACAAGCAGGATTGGATGTTCCTGCGATGGGGACGACGCATGCAGATACTTTTTATGGATCGGTACCTTGTGCTCGATTTTTGACACAACAGGAAATCGACAGCGGATACGAATATGAAACAGGAAAAGTTATCATAGAAACATTCAAAGAACGCAAAATTGATCCCTTAGCAATTCCAGGGGTACTTTTACACGGACACGGTCCATTTACTTGGGGGAAAGATGCGCAAAGTGCGGTAATGAACGCAGTCGTACTAGATGAAGTATGCAAGATGAATTTATTTACCAGACAGCTCAATTCATTTTCAGAAGAGCTGCCTCAACGGATTTTAGATAAACATTATTTACGAAAACACGGAAAAAATGCGTATTACGGACAAAACAAATAAAAGGAGTGGCTAATTATGTTGAATATTGGAGAAAAAGAATTTTGGTTTGTTGTAGGATCACAGCATTTATATGGGGAAGAAGCACTGCGAGAAGTAAAGAAACATGCACAAGAAATGGTCGATGAACTGAATGAAAATGGCCAATTGCCTTATCCTATCCGCCTTCAAGAATTAGCAGTTACTGCTGATACGATCACAAAAATCATGAAAGAGGTCAATTATCGAGAAGAAGTAGCAGGTGTGATCACTTGGATGCATACTTTCTCACCAGCAAAAATGTGGATCCGTGGGACAAAGCTTCTACAAAAACCATTGCTTCATTTAGCTACGCAATATAACGAAAGCATTCCTTGGAAAACGATCGATATGGATTTCATGAATTTAAATCAATCCGCTCATGGCGACCGCGAATATGGGTTCATCAATGCTCGATTAAATAAACAAAATAAAATCGTCGTTGGCTACTGGAAACGACCTGAGATCCAAAAAGAGATTGCTGATTGGATGGATGTTGCAGTAGCCTATAATGAAAGTTTTGGAATAAAAGTGGCTCGTTTTGGTGACAACATGAGAAACGTGGGTGTCACAGAAGGAGACAAAGTGGAAGCACAGATTCAATTTGGTTGGACTGTTGATTATTTTGGTATCGGAGATCTTGTACAAGTAATCGATCGCGTGTCAGACGAAGAAGTCGAACAATTATTTGAAGAGTACAAGGAATTGTATACCTTCGACTATGGTGATTATGAAGAAAAGACATGGGAAGAACATGTAAAAGTACAAGCTCAGCAGGAAATCGGTATTCGCCGTTTCTTAGAAGAAGGAGGCTATAACGCTTTTACGACTAATTTTGAAGACCTTTATGGAATGAAACAACTGCCTGGACTAGCTGTACAACGTTTGATGGCAGAAGGATACGGTTTTGCTGGGGAAGGCGACTGGAAAACTGCAGCGATTGATCGGTTGCTGAAAATCATGGCTCGAGGAAAAGATACAGGATTCATGGAAGATTATACTTACGAGCTAGCTAGTGGCCAAGAAGCAATCTTGGAATCCCATATGATGGAAGTAGATCCGACGCTTGCTGCGACGAAACCAAGAATCGTTGTTTCTCCTTTATCAATGGGAGATAGAGAAGATCCGGCGCGTCTTGTATTTGATGGGAAAGCAGGAGAAGGGGTAGTCGTATCAATGGCAGATTTCGGTACGCATTATAAACTGCTGATCAATGAAGTAGAAGCCTTTGAACCAACGACTGAAGCACCTAATTTGCCTGTTGCACGTGTGTTATGGAAAACTAAACCGAATTTCCATGAAGGTGTCCATTCATGGATTCAGGCAGGTGGCGGTCATCATACCGTTGTCTCGCTAAATCTAACAACAGATCAAATTGAAACATGGGCAAAATTAGTTGAGTTGGAAACAGTTGTTATTAGATAAAAAGAGGTTGTGAAAAAGCCACTTAGTTTTAAGAAATAAGTAGAGATTGACGAAATTTGCTTTTCAACTATTTTTGAAATTTTGGCTTATCATCAATGTCAGCTAACTGAACACCATTTATCAAGAAATCTCACCCACAATATTTTGCTCTCAAAAATAAGGCTTATGGCAGTAACTTGTCATGGCCTTATTTTTATCACTAAGCCTACTCTGCTCTAACTGCTATTTTTGCTTCTAGGAAGTCAAATGGTAAACAGTTGTCTAATTGCAAAAATTTCGAGATACTTGTTAGTAAGGAGGGGGTTTTATGTATCACGTTCATTTGATTGATGCTATTCCAGAACAAGAGATAGAAAAGTTACAAGGGGAATATTTCAAAATAATAGATGATTTGCCAGCCGAAGGAATAGTCATTCGTAGTACGAAAGTGAAAGACGAATGGCTTACACCAGATTTGCTAGCAATTTCAAGAGCTGGTGTTGGGGTGAACACGATCAACGTTGAAAAAGCTTCTGAAAACGGAACGATCGTCATGAATACACCAGGTGTAAATGCTAATGCAGTAAAAGAGCTTGTTTTGTGCTGTTTGCTCTTATCTTCCCGTCCGATAATCGAAGCAAGTCGTATGGTACAAACACTAACAGGTCCTAATATTTTAGAACAGGCAGAAAACAAAAGAAGTGCTTATGTGGGACGAGAGTTGCAAGGCAAAACCATTGGCCTTCTTGGTCTTGGCGCGGTAGGTACAAAAGTAGCGCTAAGTTGCTATGGCTTAGGGATGGATGTCTTGGGTTATTCTATCCGCGATGCCCAGTTGGATTATGTTCGGCAAGCAGATTTAGAAACAGTTCTTTCTGCCTCGGATTACATCGTAGTCATGCTGCCATTGACAGAAGATACAAAAGGATTGATCGATCAGGTGAATATAGAAAAAATGAAAAAAGATGCTGTACTTATCAATGTAGGAAGAAGTGAAATCGTTGATAAATATGCTGTTATGCAAGCATTGGAAAAACAACATCTGGCCAAATACGTGACTGATTTCCCAGAAGAAGAGTTCTTAGAAAATGACCGTATACTTATGTTGCCTCATCTAGGGGGATCGACTCAGGAAGCTTTGGCAGACAGCGGACGTTTGGCAGTTGAAGCCTTAAAAGATTATCTTTTGTTCGGTACGGTTAGAGAAGCGGTCAATTATCCATCCGCACGAATGTTTTTCCAAGCGCCGTTTCGATTCACTATATTTTATCAAAAGAAAACCAATATATTAGCAGAGATATTTTCTCTGCTGAATGAGAACGAGCTAGCGATCGCAGATATATCGCGTAACCATAAGAATGAGCATGTCTACATATTGATTGACATAGACAGTACTGATTTTGAACAGCTCAATCAAGTGAAACAACAGCTAGAAAAAATTTCTGGAGTACGAAAAGTCCGCTTATTAAAGAAACCAGAAAGGTCATAAAGCAAGAGAATATTTGGATTTCATTAATTCTTCTTTCCGTTCTTTACTTTCGAATTTCGTACAACTAAAATAAGAGAAACAACATTCTTTTGTTGATAGAAATGAAGGAGCAAGCATTTGAAAAGATATATAAGCAGACTTTCAACCAAACAGAAAAAGATTTTAAAAGGAACAGCAACGATCATCAGTATCTTTTTTCTTGTTGTTTTTAGTAATTTGTTTTTGCAATGGTGTCAAAATGATCTATCCGTAGACCTTGCGTTGAAATTTGCTTTTTCTTGGCATACGGAAAAATTCTTCTTAGCCTGTCTCGTCTTGCTGATCATTCTTATTTTTCTGATTGCACTAGCAGGATCTGTCCCTTTAGGTTCCCTTACGTATGTCGTAACCATCGGTGTGTTAGGTTTTGCAAATTATATGAAAATGAGTTATCGGCAAGAACCGATTTATCCAGACGATTTGAAGATGATCACTGAAATCGGATTGCTGAAAGATATGACCGGCACTATGCTGTTTACAGTGATCTTAGCTGCCGCAGGAACAGTGCTAGGATTGTTTTGCTGGTACATGTTTCGAAGCCTGAAAAAAGGAAGGCGATTCCAATTGATCCGATTAACGACACTGCTTGTGGCAATTGGACTACTAGGATATATCAGTAATTTCAACAATCCCGATAATTTGTTGCGAAAAGCATATAATAAAACGGCACTATGGATACCTTACAGTCAGAAAATGAACTACTATAACACTGGTTTTATCGGTGGGTTTTTGTACAATCTGAAGGTAGAACCAATGGATGAACCTGAAGGATATTCGAAAGCAAAGATCAAAGAAATCACTGAAAAATACCAGAAGCTAGCAGATGAAAAAAATAAAGCTGTAGAGGAAGAGTCGCCGAACATCGTGTTCGTGATGAGTGAAAGTTTCTCAGATCCTAGTCGATTAAACGGCGTAGAAGTATCTGGTGAGCCATTGGCAGATTATTATGAAGTAGCTGATCAAACATATAGTGGCAATATGCTTTCTCAAAACTATGGCGGTGGAACAGCAAATATCGAATTCGAAGCATTGACTGGTTTTTCTATGGCGTTATTTAATGCGCAACTCACCACCCCTTACACGATGCTTGTACCAAAAATGGATCAGCTTCCTTCTATCGTTTCAGCGTTAAACGCACAATCATACCAGACGACAGCGATCCATCCATACAATACTTCGATGTATAAAAGAGAGGATGTTTATCAGACATTAGGATTTGACCAGTTCATCAGCGAGCGTACGATGACCTATACGGATACGATAGAGAATAATCCATATATTTCTGATGAGTCAGCTTACAAAGAAGTAATGACACTTCTCAAGGAAGAAAAAGCACCTCAGTTCATTCATTTAGTCACGATGCAGACACATATGCCTTACAATGGAAAGTATGATAGACTGGGCTATTCTGCAGAAATTTCAGATGGAAGTGGGACGCTTGACTTAGAGAATTATCTGCAAGATATTTCCTATAGCAGCGCGGCACTGAAGCAGTTCACGGAAGAATTGAAGAATCTTTCTAGAAGGACTCTAGTTGTTTTTTGGGGGGATCATCTGCCAGGAATCTATTCAGATACCATCCAAGCCAAAAATGATAAACAAACATTACATGAAACACAATTCTTGATGTTCGACAGTAAAGGGAAATTAGAAAAGCAAACGACTCAAGATGCAATCACCAGTCCTTTTTATTTTGCAGCGAATCTAATGGAACAGACGAATCAGACAACGAATGGTTTTTATCAGCTGCTTTTATCATTAGAACAAGAACTTCCGGCGTTTGAACGAGAACTGTACTATCAAAACGGACAGTGGTATAAAGAAGCGCAATTCAATCGCTCGCAACAAGAGATTTACGACGAATATCAATTGATTCAATATGACATTGTCGCAGGGAAACAATATAGTTTAGCAGATGGTTTCTTTGAGCACGAATAAAAATGGCGAGCTGTATAGAAACCATTAAATTTTTTCAAGTACTTGTCATTTGAGGATAAAAACAAGTAGAATAAATAATAACAATAATGGAGAAAGTAGGAAAACAAACATGTTACCGAATATTGGCTATTATGTGCAGTCCATCGATCAAATCGTCAAGGAAACCGAAGCAATCGGAGAAGGAATGCATCCGAAATATGAAGTGATCAGAAACGCAATCGATGAAGGAAAAACAAGTGAACTGGACAGATCGATCCTTGAAGAGACCGTCCAGTTATTTGAAGAAGGAACAAAAAAATATCGGGCAATGCTTAAGAAAGTCAGTACATTGCGCCCACCAGCAAAAGCAATGGGCATTCATAAAAATTTTGAAAAAGCTTATCTTTCATATGTAGCAGGCTGTGAAGAAATGATTCAAAGTATTGATCTTGAGTCAGGAGTAGATAAAGATTTATTCAATACATCTGAAGCAAAACAAGACCAAGCGACTGACCAATTGACAGCTGCCATCCAAAAAATGACTAATTTGTTATTGAAAAAATAAAAGAAAAATTTGATGATAATAAAAACTAGAGTTATCTAATATAAATGTAATATTGTCTTTATGATAGAGTGAACAAAATCCTTTATGATAAGAACATACCTATAACCAACAACCTTGTACTTACTCAAAATTGAGTAAATACTCCTTTTCCGCAGAGTCTAACCAACTCGGCGGTTTTTTTATTTATAGAAAAGGACATCAGAACAGATGAAAAAGTCTTGCGCTGATGTCCTTTTCAGATAGTATGGAAGGTTGATTAGTTTTCTACATTCCGTACATATTGTTCAAAGTAGTTCTGTAAATCGGCTTTGAGTTTCTGATATTCCTCTTCTCTATACTCTTTATCTTCGATTTTTCCATCAAAGAAAGGAATATTCAGTTCTTCCCGCAGCCTGTCTAATACGTCTTGCTGATTCATTTTATTCTCCTTTTCTTGCTAACGATCAAAATAAACACAGACACATTCTGGTGCATAGACATCTTTTTGCAATAATTCCAGTAATCCTGTTTCAGGATGACGGCGGTATAATGTCAGATTATCGGTATTCTGATTAGCACATACGACAAAATCATTGCTTGGATCTAGTGCGAAATCGCGAGGAAAATCGCCTTCTGTTGAGATGATTTGTTTATTTTGGATGTGAGAACCATCTTCGGAAACTGCGAATACGGCAATCGAGTTGTGTCCCCGATTAGAAGCGTAAAGGAACTTGCCATCATTGGAAATGCGAATAGCAGCCCCTCCATTTTCACCGTCGAATTCTTCTGGCAAGGTCGATATTTTCTGTAATTCTTCAAAATCACCTGTTTCTTTATCATAAGAAAGCACTCGGACTGTGCTGTCTAATTCACCAAATAAATAGGCGAATTGTCCATTCGGATGAAAGACGAGATGGCGAGGGCCTGTTCCTGGCTCTGCAGTGAAGGTAGTTACAAGATTCAATTTGCCGTTTTCGGACACATCATAAGTATACACACGATCTGTACCAAGATCACATACGACTAATCGTTGGTCAGGAGTCAGATCCGTATAATGGACATGCGCATGATCTTGGTTTTTATGAGGGCCTGTCGCTTCTTGATGGAATACTGAATCCGCTGCTTTCAGCTCGCCATCTCCTAATATGTGATAGACATTTACTTCGCCTTTATGGTAGTTGGCCCCATAGAGCAATTGCCGTGTTTCATCAACCGCTACATAACATAAAGGAGCCCCAGACTCTGTTACCGCATTCAAAAAATGAAAATCCTTATCGTACGCACCGGCACCACCTAATCCGTCTACACTGGTAACCGTGTAAAGATTGCCAGCTTTGCTTTTTGCTAGGTAGGTAGGGCTGTTCTCTTCAACAGCCAATGAAAGACTGGATAATTCTTCTTTTTCTGTATCAAGATCGATCGTATAGATTCCTTTGCTTTCGCGACGCGTATAGGTTCCTAAAATTATCTTTTCGATCATATGAGCTGATTCCTCCTAATGGTAATGAAATAGTTTTCGTTTTTATTCTATCACATAATTATTCCCCACGGCTAAAGAATGAGAATGTGTTATACTGTTTTTGAAAGCAAGTAAAGGAGAGAGTGCGATGATTCAGGCAACGATTACAGAAATTGGAACAGAAGCAATAAACAAGGAAGAACCGATGCTGATTTTGTTCGATAAAACAGCAACAGCTGCCTTGCGAAAATATTCGGTGATTCAAGAGGTGTCGAAAGATGAACCTTTTTCTTTGAAAGCAGGCGGAACGATTACTTTTGATGATCAGTCGTATACGATCGATTATGTCGGTCCGATGGCCAATGGAAATTTAGAGACGGTAGCTCACGTATCATTGATTTTTGATACCTGTCCAGAAGAAGGACAAATTGCAAACGGAATCTATCTCCATCCGCATGAACTGCCTGCTATTGGTTTGGGAAGCCAAATTATTTATAACTAACGGGAGGACTTATGGAAGGGAAAAATAAGAAGAACAGACCGGTGTCTTGGTTTTGGCGCTGGTTTTTAAATAATCAAGTGGTCACAGCTTTACTTGTTGTATTGTTAATATTGCTGATCGTCTTTTTATTTACAAAAGTTTCTTATTTGTTTGCACCGATCTGGCAATTTTTAGCAATCGTAGGACTACCTATCATTCTAGCAGGCATCTTGTATTACTTGATGAATCCAGTAGTTGATTACTTTGAGAAGCGAAAAGTACCAAGGCTCTATAGTATCATTGGGCTGTTTGTTTTGGTCGTTGCATTAATCGTATGGGGAAGCGTAGTGATCATACCTAAGATCCAGGAACAAACAGTCAGCTTTATCAGTAACTTTCCTCAATACGTTGATACGATCGATAATAAATTGACCGAGATCTTGAGAGACCCGCTGTTCAACCAATTTCGAGAACAGTTGGAAACAGCAGGTGATAAGTTCATGAATTCAGCAGGTGATATGATCCAAGACATATCTAAGAGTACAGTTCAGAGTCTTGGGAGTTTTGTTGGTGCGGTAGCGACTATTTTAGTAGCTTTGCTGACGATGCCGTTTATCTTATTTTATTTATTGAAAGATGGTAAGCGATTAGCCCCTTATTTCGTCAAGTTTTTACCAACACGCATGCAAAAACCGACGTTGAATGTGCTGAGTGAAATGAATAGTCAAGTTTCCTCATATATAAGAGGGCAATTAACTGTGGCTTTTGCTGTGGCAATCATGTTTATGATTGGTTTTGCAATCATTGGTTTAGAATATGCTGTCACGTTGGGAATCATTGCAGGGTTCTTGAATCTGATCCCATACTTAGGCTCATTTTTAGCAATGATTCCAGCCATCTTTTTAGCTATTGTGGCAGGTCCATTCATGATCATCAAGGTACTGATCGTTTTTGCAGTAGAACAGACAATAGAAGGACGCTTGATCTCTCCGTTAGTATTGGGAAATCAGTTAGCAATTCATCCAGTAACGATCTTATTAGTGCTGCTGACGTCAGGGAAATTATTCGGGATCGTTGGTGTGATCTTGGGGATTCCTGTTTATGCAGCAGCTAAAGTAGTGATCACTCATGTTTTTGAATGGTATACAACGATTTCTTCTCTTTATGAAGAAAATCCGTTGAAAAAGCAGAAAGAATAACAAAAAGAGACAGAGGAAAATATCCAAAGCACAAATGTTACTTTGAAGATTTTTCCCTCTGTCTCTTTTATATACATTTACCTCAATTTTAAAATGATTTACCTAAAGCAGTAGCTTTATCTAATGCATTTTGCATCAACTCATCTGCACGGTCAGGGTCATAATCGATTCCTTCGATGAATAGCTGTTCTACTTGATCGATGCCTACAAAGTTCAAAATACCTTTTACATATTGAGAGGCAAAGTCTTGTCCGTTGTATACACCGCCATTAGATTGGATGTGCAGTGCTTTTTTACCTGTCACTAATCCTTCTGGCCCGTTTTCTGTATAGCGGAACGTTTTTCCAGCTACATTGACAGTATCGAACCAAGCTTTTAATTTTGTTGGGATATTTAGATTCCATAAGGCGTTTGCGATAACGATTTTATCAGCAGCAAGGAACTGCTCAGTCAATTCATTGAAACGAGCGATTTTTTGTTGTTGACTTTCTGATAAGGAAGTGAATTCTGCACCAGCACGTAATGCCTCCCAACCTGATAATAATTCTTCATCGATTTCTGGAATATCATCGCGATAAAGTTCCAAAACAGTCACTTCATCATCTGGATGATTTTCTTTATAACTTGTTAAAAAAGACGTCAATGCCTTAAATGTACGTGATTCTTCTGCAGTTAGGGGATGACCTTTGACTACTAAAACAGATGCCATATGCTTACCTTCTCCTTTTTTTGCTATGATTGTTATAACTATGACTAACAAAATCAGTTTACTCGAAAAAGAAAAGGCTATCAAGTCATATTGATAAGGTTGAAAAATAAATAACTAAAAAAAGACAGGATATAAAAGAAGCTATGACACGATTTTTGTCACAGCCCCCTTTGAATCTAACAAGCAATGTTCAAGCAACGCTTGACTGAAGAGCTTCCATCCCACCAATGATATAAACAGCACGAAATCCGCTAGCAGTAAGTTGATCGGCTAATGCTTCTGATCGTCTGCCTGTGTAGCTTAGAATATAATAAAGTTTTTTTGGATCTAGATTTTTTAATTGTCTTGGCAAGATAGCAGCGGGGATAGAAAGCGAGTGGCTTAAGTGTTTTTTTGTGTAATCTAAAGTATTTCTTGTATCTAAAACGATGCTGTCAGCATCGAGAGGCAATTTATTGAAGTCTTGGACACTAATTGATTGGGCCATTTATCTCATCCTTTGTTTAGTATGTGGCTATTTTAATGGGCAGCTCTCATTAATTCAAATGGAAGGATTCCTCTTATCATTTTTTTTATGTATCGGATAATAATGAAAAAAACTATGCAAATGTCTTGCAAAACAGGTGGGAGGTGTTATAATGACATAGCGTCATATGACAATGTGTCATCTTAGAAGAAAGGAGGAACCATATGCCGACACAGACATTTTTCCATTTGCCGAAAGAAAAACAAAAAAGGTTAATTGAAGCGGCGAGAATCGAGTTTTCTAGAGTACCTTTGAAAGAAGCCTCGATTGCTAATATCGTCAAATTAGCGGATATCCCTAGAGGCAGTTTCTATCAGTATTTTGAAGATAAAGAGGATCTTTATTTTTATTACTTTGAGACAATGAGACGTGACAGCTCTAAAGATATGTTGCAACTAATAAAAGAATCCGATGGTGATCTATTCAAAGGATTCGAATCCTATTTTTCTAAAATGATTTATGAGATTTTGGAAGGTGAGAATGCTTCTTTTTATCGTAACTTGTTTATGAACATGGATTACCGTGCCTCAAGAAAAGTCGCTCCTCATACGAGTCGCCAAAAAACGCCTCATGATCCACATAAAGAACACAAACAAGATGCAAAAGAGTTGCTTGAATTGATTGATCGGACGAAGTTGAAAGTAAAAAATGATCATGAATTGGAGTTACTGATCCAATTAGTCATGAATACTGTATTTACAACAATTGCGCATTCGTATCGCTTATTTTCAACATCCGAAGATTACTCAGCAGAGCAAGCAATCAGTGAATTCAATTTGAAACTTTCTTGGCTGAAAAACGGAGTATATAAATAGAAAGAAGGGAACTAGATGCTAAAAATCGTAAAACGGATCTCCTTGACTTCAGCAATTGCAGCTGCAGTTTTCATGGTGATCCAAGTACTGGCAGATTTATATTTGCCGACACTTACCTCCAATATCATTGATAAAGGGGTAGCGCAAGGAGATGTCGATTATATTTGGCATACAGGTTTTGTGATGATCGGTTTTTCTTTGATCAGTATCTTAGCCGCTATTGCAAATACATTTTTTGCTACTCGAGAATCACAGAAACTGGGTAAGCAATTGCGTACGGATGTCTATAAAAAATCAGAGAGCCTGACAAAAGATGCGTTTGACAAATACGGAACGGCCTCTTTGATCACAAGAACAACCAATGATGTGACTCAAATCCAAATGGTCACACAAATGTTTTTACGTATGATGATCAATGCACCAATCACGTTGATTGGCGCGAGTATACTTGCTTATCAAAAAGATCATCAGTTGACAAAAATCTTCTTAGTCGTCATCCCAGTAATGATTATTTTGATTGGCGGAATCATGTATTTTGCTGTTCCATTATTCAAAAGCATGCAAAAGAAAACTGACCGTTTGAACCTGGTATTTCGAGAAGGGTTGACAGGTGTCAGAGTCATCCGCGCATTCGATAAGACGCGCTTTGAAGAAAATCGTTTTGATTTAGTGAATAAAGACTATACAAATACGGCAATCAAAGTGAATACGATCGTCGCATTGATGATGCCGATGATGACATTGATCATGAGCGGTACAAACGTAGCAATCACTTGGTTTGGTGGACACTACATAGCAGATATGACCTTAGAAGTCGGTAATCTGATTGCATTTATGACTTATGCGATGCAGATCTTGATCAGCTTTATGATGCTTTCCGCTATTTTCATCATGGTACCTCGTGCACAAGCTTCAGCTGACCGTATCAATGAGGTGTTGGATGAAAAAATCGGTATCCATGACCCTGAAAATCCTAAAACCGTTTCTTTTGCTGGAAAAGAAGCAACATTGGCCTTCAATCATGTCAATTATCGATATCATGGAGCAGAAAAACTTGCATTGGAAGATATTGATTTTCAAGCTAAGTCGGGCGAGATTGTCGCAATCATAGGAGGAACTGGTTCAGGTAAAACGACCTTAGTCAATTTGATCCCCCGATTATATGACATCGAATCTGGTTCGATCCAAATAAACGGAACGGACGTCAGTGAAATGACTCAATATAATTTGCGGGAGCTAATGGGCTTTGTTCCTCAAAAAGCAGTTCTTTTCTCTGGAACGATCCGAGACAATATGCAGTATGGTAAGCCGGATGCAACAGATGAAATGATTTGGGAAGCATTAGAAATCGCACAAGCTAAAGATTTTGTTTCAGAGATGGAAGATGGCTTAGACAGCCATGTGGAACAAGGAGGAGGAAACTTCTCCGGCGGACAAAGACAGCGTCTAGCAATTGCACGGGCATTAGTCAAAACAGCAGACATTTATGTGTTTGATGATTCCTTCTCAGCATTGGATTTCAAAACGGATGCCAATCTTCGCCAAGCGTTGAAAACGAATATGAAAGAAAGTATCACGGTTTTAGTTGCTCAACGAGTAAGTACAGTAATGGATGCAGATATGATCCTTGTACTAGATGAAGGAAAACTAGTTGGCAAAGGAACACATGAAGAACTATTGGCAACAAATGAAACTTATCAAGAAATCGTTCATTCACAACTAAGAGAGGAGGACTTAGCATGAGTAAAACAAACACACGTCCCTCTCACGGACCAGCAGGCGGTCCAGGACACGGCGGACCTGGCAGGAATCTCGGTGTAAAAGGGGAAAAGCCTAAAAATTTCTGGGGAACAGTACGCCGATTGTTTGGCTATATGTCTAAACGTATGGTTGCAATCATCGCTGTATTTGTACTAGCAATAGCAGCCGTGATTTTCCAAATCCAAACACCAAAAGTTTTGGGGAAAGCAACTACAGAAATATTCAAAGGTGTAATGGCTGGCGCGCAACAGATGCAACAAGGGCAACAAGTAACAAAATTTCCGATAGATTTTGATAAAATTGCGCAAATCATTGCAACAGTAATCGTGATGTATTTGATCTCAGCTGTATTCAACTTTTTACAGCAGTTTATTATGACACGTGTTTCACAGCGGACAGTTTATGAGTTGCGTCATGACTTGGAAGCCAAAATGAATCGTGTACCGATTTCCTATTATGATACACATACAAATGGCGATATCATGTCTCGAGCAATCAATGATATGGATAACATCGCAAGCACGCTGCAACAAAATTTGACTCAATTTGTAACTAGTGCAGTCACATTGATCGGGGTCATCGTGATGATGCTTTCAATCAGCTGGCAATTAACGTTAGTCGCGTTATTGATGATTCCTTTAAGCTTGATCATCGTTATGGTCGTTGCGCCAAAATCACAAGTGTTTTTCGCAGATCAGCAAAAAAGTTTAGGTTTATTGAATAACCAAGTAGAAGAAACATATGGTGGTCATACGATTGTTAAAACATTCAATCATACTGAAAAAGATCAGGAAGTATTTGAAAAAGAAAATCAGAATCTGTATGCCGCTGGTTGGAAAGCTCAATTTATTTCGGCAATCATCATGCCGTTGATGAATTTCGTTAAAAATCTAGGCTATGTGTTCGTCGCTGTACTAGGCGGAGTAAAAGTTGCAAATGGGAACATGACATTAGGGGATGTTCAAGCATTCTTACAATATACGACACAGTTCTCTCAACCAATCACTCAACTTGCAAGTTTGATGAACACTATCCAATCAACAGTTGCTTCAGCCGAACGGGTATTTGAAGTGTTGGATGAAGAAGAGATGTCCAATGAAAAATCTGGCCTTCCAGAAGAAAAAGATACACCATACAAAGTTCGTTTTGAAAATGTTCAATTCGGCTACACACCAGATAACTTGCTAATGACTGATTTCAACTTGGATGTCAAACCTGGTGAGATGGTCGCTATTGTAGGGCCAACCGGTGCAGGAAAGACGACACTGATCAACCTTCTTGAACGGTTTTACGATGTTTCTGGAGGCAGTATTCGTTACGATGGTGTAGATACCCGTGACCTTTCACGTGATGAATTGCGCGCACAGTTTTCAATGGTACTGCAAGATACTTGGCTGTTTACAGGAAGTATCTATGACAATATCAAATATGGGAACGACGATGCAACAGATGAACAAGTCATTGAAGCTGCTAAAGCCGCTCACGTAGATGATTTTGTTCGTAAATTGCCAGAAGGATATAACACTGTATTAAACGAGGATGCAAGCAATATTTCGCAAGGGCAGCGTCAGCTGATCACTATTGCGCGAGCATTCTTAGCAAATCCGGATGTCCTGATCCTTGATGAAGCAACATCTAGTGTAGATACACGAACAGAAATACTGATTCAAAAAGCGATGAATCGCCTATTGGAAAACCGAACAAGTTTTGTTGTCGCTCACCGCTTGTCTACAATACGCGATGCAGACAACATTATTGTGATGAATCATGGTTCGATCGTAGAAACTGGAAACCACGATACATTGATGGAAAAAGACGGATTCTATGCAGATCTTTATAACAGTCAGTTTTCTGAAGAAGAAGCTTCATAGAAACGTACAAATTTATTATTTTTCTTTACCGCATGAAGCACATTTCAAGAAAATGAGTTTCATGTGGTTTTTTACTCATTTATTTATAAAAAACAAGTAAAATGCGAAGTTTCTCACACTTTTTTTAACAAAATCAAAGTTATTGCTTGAAAGAAGAAGAATCCATCGTTAAAATAAAGCTTGACGTAGAGGGGAGCAAGAAATATGAGAGATTTTCAATTGGGGGCTGCCACCTATTTAAAAAGTGTAGCCATTCGGGTGAAAGACCGAGATAAAATGATTGATTTTTACAAGAACGTTGTTGGCTTTGATTTGAAAAGAGAAGAAAACGAATTAGCCATTTTAGGAACAGAAGAAGCTGGAAGTGAAATGTTGCTGCTGGAAGAAAGTCCTAGAGCGAATGATCACATGGGGGAGATCAAAAAGCTGAACCGTTTCTCATTGATTATCCCTAGCACAGAAGAAATGGCAGATATTCTTTGCCGTATTCGTAAAATGAATTATCCAATCAAAGAAGCTTTAGAAGATCATGGTCGTATGGGGATTTTACTCGTAGACCCAGAAGAGAATGAATTAGAAATTTACCATGAAGAGAATAAGAGTGACCAAAGAGAAGTTCCAGAGACGATGGATCAAGAAGCGTTGTTAAGAAAATCTGAAGAAAAATTCAGTAAACTATCAGCAGGATCTTTTTTTGAGAAAATCCATTTAAATGTTACTGATTTAGCAAAAGAACGCCAATTTCTTAATCGTGTCCTTGGTTTGAAGGTACATAATGAAGAAGAGGGCATCCATGTATTGAATGAAGGAGACTTCCATGTTGGATTGACAGAAGCAAGTGGTGGTGCCATCGATTTGCCTACAGATGAAGTGATTGGCCTTGATTTTCTGAAATTCATGATTGATACTGAAAGCATGGAAGGACTGATTGCTCACTTGCAGCAATTATCAGTCAATTTCTTCTTGGACAAAAAGCATACAGTACTCACAATCTATGATGCCATAGGAATCGAATGGTGGTTCGTCAGTGAGCCAAAAGAAAAGAATAAAACTGACATTCGATGCGACGCTTAACTTTTTCTTTCTTAACGATTGTCGCATGTCTCGTCATTTTATGAACGGTCATACTATTACTTGTTCTAGAGATAGAAAGAGCAAACGGTATACCGAATGAAACTGCGTGGTTTTCCGCGCAGTTTTTTTTGTGTAAAAAGGTTGATTCCTCATAGATTAAGCTTTAAGCTTGGACTGTAAGAATTTGACAGAAAAGCAGGAGAAGAAGATGTACCCACAAACGAAACAGCTTATTTTGAAAAAAATGGAAGAAGGATTTTATCCAGGTGTAGCAGCCGCCTTCATCAAAGAAAATCAAGTAGAATCATTTACAGCTGGCTTTGCCCAAGTCGTTCCTGAAAAACAGCCGATGACAGAAGATCTGTTGTTTGATGCAGCATCACTGACGAAAGTCGTTGCAACCACTTCATTAGTTTTGCGTCTATTAGAAGATGGAAAAATAGAACTCGATCAACCACTGCATAAATATCTTTCTGAATTTGAAAATCAGACAATCACTTTGCGTCATTTACTGACACATACTTCTGATATCAAAACATGGATACCAAACAGAGATGAGCTATCTCAGGAAGAATTGATTGCCGCTTATTTGAAGCTAGAACCAGGTGAGCAACTAGGAAAAGAAGTGAAATATACAGATGCCGGAACGATTCTTCTTGGATTGATGCTGGAAAAAATTTACCAAGAAACTGCAGTGGAAATCTTTCAAGAACAAGTATTGGAACCATTAGGAATGATGAACAGCTTATTTCTTCCTTTTCCTTCCAAAAAAATCGTTCCCACAGAACAACTGCCTTCGGGTGAGGTTTTGTGTGGACAAACTCATGATCCGAAAGCAAGAGTTTTAGCTGAACATGCAGGAAATGCTGGGCTCTTTATCGATTTGAACGACAGCATTACTTTTGTCCAAATGTATTTGAACAAGGGAAAAATCAGTAATGGTCGGTTTTTAGAAGAAGAAACGATTGATTCTTTGCTACAAGATCAAACTCCAGAAAGAAATGGCTATCGTTCTCTAGGGTGGGATCTAAAAAAAGATGTAGGAGACGGTCATGCGATTCTTTTTCATACTGGTTATACAGGTACGTTTTTCTTGATTGATATAAAAACACAAGAAGCGTTGATATTTCTGTCCAATCGCGTACATCCTGTCGATCATCGTGCGGAGTATCTCATATGTCGAGATGAAATTGTTGAAAATTTTTTGAAAGAGAAAGCGGTATTACAGAAATAATGCTATAATAGCTATGAAAAATGAGAGGAGTTTGAATTATGCAGGAACCTATGTTTTTAAAACCAGTTTTTCAAGAAAAAATTTGGGGAGGAAGCCGTTTACGTTCAGTCTTCGGTTTTGATATCCCTAACGATAAAATCGGAGAAGATTGGGCGATCAGCGCGCATCCTCATGGTGTCAGTGTAGTAGAAAATGGCGAATTCAAAGGGAAAAGATTAGATGAACTATGGTCAGAACACAAGGAATTGTTTGGCCATCCTTCAGAACCAGTGTTTCCATTGTTGATCAAGATCTTAGATGCAGAAGATGATCTATCTGTACAAGTACATCCAGATGATGCCTATGGGATGAAACATGAAGGTGAATTAGGAAAAACTGAATGCTGGTATATCATCGATGCTGAACCTGGTGCAGAAATTATCTACGGTCATCATGCAAAGACAAGAGAAGAACTAGCTGAGATGATCAAAGAGGGGCGCTGGGATGACCTTTTGAAGAAAGTACCAGTTAAAAAAGGTGATTTCTTTTATGTACCAAGCGGAACGATCCATGCTATTGGTAAAGGGATCATGATTTTAGAAACACAACAAAGCTCCGATACGACTTATCGCGTGTATGACTATGACAGAAAAGATGCGCAAGGACAAACAAGAGAGCTGCATATCCAACAATCGATTGATGTAACAACTGTCCCTGCCAAAACACCAGAATTACAAATCAAAGAAGTCCGAAAAGGGAATTCATCGATCGTCACTTATTTAGAAACTGAGTTTTTCAATGTATATGAGTGGGATATTAAAGGAATCACATCTTTCAAAAAACAAGCCCCTTATACGTTGATGACAGTGATTGAAGGAGCAGGAGACCTTGTTGTTGACGGAAAAACATATCCATTAGAAAAAGGAACAAGCTGTATCATTCCAAGTGGCGTTTCTGAGTGGACGGTCCAAGGTGAACTAGCAATCATTGCGTCTGAACCAGGCAAATAGTTCCCAGATAGCTGAAAGCGGCAGACGGTTTTCGTTTGCTGCTTTTTCTACATAAAATCCGTCTATCAATAAATAGAAGTATGGTGAAAAAGATGGAATACAAATGGAAAGCAAACGGCAGCAGTCGAGTGTTTACGAAACAACTGAGAAAAGCCGGACACCACTTGAATGAGATGATCATGCCCAACCTAAGTCTGTTTATTGCTTGGGGAATCTTATCATTAGTAATAAAAGGTGTGTCTGGCGATTTGCACGCCACGTTGGAAGAGGTATGCCACTGGATGATTCAACTGCTTTTACCAATCTTGATCAGCTATTCAGGCGGAAAATCGGTAGGGGGACAAAAAGGGGCAGTCGCGGGCGCAATCGCTTCTTTAGGGTTGATTGCTCGTTCCGATGCCCCGCAAATCGTAGGAGCGATGATTATAGGGCCGCTTGCCGGCATCTTGTATGAACAATTTGTTTCTAGATTTCATGAGAAATTCAAAGCTGGGTATGAAATGCTTGTCAGCAACTTACTAGTAGGGCTGATTGGTAGTATTATTTGTATAATTGGAATCGTTTTTATTGAGCCAGCTTTAAATAGTTTCCACCTGTTGCTTGTCTCCGTCGTGTCTTGGCTAGTCAAAATGAATCTGTTGCCGCTTGTCAGTTTGATCCTAGAACCTCTAAAAGTATTATTTTTTAATAATGCAATCAACCATGGTGTGTTGACACCTTTAGGAATCGAATTCTCACAAGCAGTCGGACACTCTTACCTGTTTTTGATGGAGGCAAATCCGGGACCTGGTTTAGGGATCTTACTTGCTATCCTTTGTTTTGCAAAAAAACAGGAAAAAGTAAACGCAAGTGGAGCGTTGATGATCCATGCGATTGGTGGGATTCACGAAATTTATTTTCCGTTTGTCTTGTTGCGTCCATCTCTGTTTTTAGCTGTAATGGTTGGTGGAGCAAGCGGCACGTTGATATTCCAATGGTTAGATGCGGGATTAGCTACTCCTGTATCGCCCGGGTCACTACTCGTGATTTTTGCCAATACGCCTTATCCGCAACTAGCTGGGGTAAGTATAGGGATAGCAATCAGTACATTTGTAACCTTCATTTGTGCAACGCTGCTATTGAAATTACCGAAAAAAGAAAAAGGAGACAACACGGTCAAAGAAAGGGGAGAAATCTTGGAACTATCTACCATTCATTCTGTCGTTTTTGCGTGTGACTCAGGCATGGGATCAAGCGCTATGGGAGCCGCCTTGCTGAAGAAAAAATTAGCAGCGGAAAAAATTGATCTCGCTGTTGGATACAGCTCTGTCTATGAATTGAACAATCAAGTAAATCAGCTTGTTATCGTCCAACATGAATTAGCGGATCTTGCAAGAGAAAAAGTACCTCAAAGTCAAATTTTCGTACTGGATCACTTTTTGGAAACAGATATCTTGCTGTCACGAATAAAAGAAGCGATCCACGAACCAAATTGGAAAGAAAAAAAAGAGAGAGTAGAAGTAGTAGAACAGAAAAAATCGCCCGTCAACGTTGTGTTTTTGTATAAAAATAATAGACGTGGTTCACAAACCATGGGCATGGCGATTTTAAGTCAATTAGCAAAAAAAGAGAAAAAACAGTTTGTTATCTTAAAGGAACCAATCGAACAGCTCAAAATCCAAGAAGAAACGATTTATATCGCACAAAGAGAACTAGCTGTAAATGAACAGCTAAAAGAAACGATCCCTCAGCTAGTCCTAGTGGAACATTGGGTAGCTACGAATGAATACGAAAAACTCGTGAAGGGAGAAAAATAAGATGTACTTATCGCCCAGAGAAAAACAATTATTAGCAGAATTTCTCAGCAGTCCCTCACCTGTGACTATCCAAAAAATGATGAATTTATTGAAAGTCAGCAAGCGGACCGTTTACCGCGAATTAGATAATCTTGAAGTCTCATTGAAATCGGTAAATGCTTCTTTGAAAAAAGTAGCAAGAGGTTCGTTTGTCATTGAGGCATCGGAAGAAGTAATGGAGCAATTAAAAGAAAATACAGATGGGAAAAGCGAGGATTTGCCTACTGCTAAACGACAGCACGCAATTTTAGCCGAGCTGTTACTAACGACAGAACCGTTGAGTCTTGCCCATTTTATGGAATTATACCGCATCAGTAATACTACTTTTTATGCAGATATCAAACAGTTGGAAGAAAGTACCCGCCAACTGCCTTTGGAAATCATTCGGAACCAAGGATATGAGATCGTAGGACCGGAAAAATACCGTCGGCTTCTAACAGCGAATGTATTAGAATTAGAAATCAATGAATATGAACTTTTTCATAGTATTTCTTTTGATTCATCGCTGAATTACTTTTTTCGATTCGTTGATCCGCAACATCTGTCTCTTGCACGCCAAGTAGTCGGGGAAGAATTGATCCAAAAAAAGACCAATCTAAGTGATAGAAAACTTGAACATTTGGTTTTGATGCTGACATTGACGATGGATCGTGTAACGAAAAATCATTTACTGACAAATGAGACGTATAATGGTCTGGCAAACAAAGAATTGCTTCAGACCGCTAAACGATTATTCTCACGGATTGCTTCTGAGACAAAACAACTTTACCCAGTAAATGAGATCGTCTTTTTTGCAGGATTATTAAATGACTTCACGAACTCATTTGATCAGAATTTCTTTGAAGAAACGTTCGATACACAGCTTGCTTATTTAGTAAAACAACTGATTCAAGAAGTAAGTGAAGAGACGAATGTCCATTTTTATGAAGATGAAACCTTGTACAAAATGCTTTTGACCCATTTGTCTGGTGTGTTTTCAAGAGCCGTTTTACAAGAAGAGACACTGACTAATCCGATTTTAGAAAAAATCATGGTTCAATATGAAGAAATTGCCAATGCAATCCGCCAAGCAGTAGAGCGGATTTTTCAAGAAAAGAAATTATCAGAAGAAGAGATCGCATATATGGTCCTTCATTTTGCAAATTCATTGGAAAAAAGTCCGAAAGAAAGCAATATCAGTATTGCAGGATTTTCACCAAGCGGCTTAGCTTCTACTAGCATGTTGGAACTGCGTTTGAAACGGTATTTTCCTTTCATTCAACAGATTCATTTCTATCGGATCGCTGATTTGAAAAAAATTGATTTACAAGAAGAATATGATATTGTTATTTCTACATCTATTCTACCAGGATATGATGGAACATATATTTTAGTCTCCCCGCTACTGCTAGAAGAGGAAGTCAAGCAGCTAAAAGAAGCTTTTTCGCATATTGAGAAGAAAAAAAGGCAAAAAAATACGTATAACAGCAATAACGAGTGGATGCTAGAAGATACTTATGAGGAAACGATGCATTTCATGGAGCAAATCAATCAATTACTTGATCGTTTCTTTATTCAAGAACTAGATAATCCTAATACGGTCTCTGAAACGATTCGCAGTTTATTTCCTTATTTTCCTGAAGGACTAGTAACGGATGAAGAGGTGGTTCATCGCCGACTGCTTAAGCGATATGAACAAGCACCTATCGGAATTCCTCATACAAATATGGGGTTATTCCATACATCCAGCTCATTGGTTTCTAAACCGATCTTTTGTATTTTCAATTTGAAACAACCGTTGACAATTGACGGGATGGATAGACAGCCAGTCGATTTGTCCCGTATGTTAGTTATGCTGGCGCCTTCGCCAATCCAAGAAAAAGACGGGATTCTTTTAGGAAAGATCAGTGGAGCAATCATCATGAACGATTTGAACACCGAGATCTTCCGTTCAGGAAATAGAGAAATCGTTTATCAATTGTTAGCGAAAATCCTGATTGAAGAAATAAAGAAATGAGGGTGAAAAGATGATCCAGCTACCAGCAGAAAAAATATTGCTCGATCAATCCTATCAAAATTGGAAAGAAGCGTTGACCGAGATCGGCCAGTGGATGACCCAACAAGGGGGAATCAAAGCGGCATATATCCAATCAATGATCGAAAGACAAGAAAAATCGAGTGTCTATATCGGGAATTTCGTAGCCTTGCCACATGGGACTGACAAAGATGAAGAAGTAATAGAAGAAGGGATCTATTTAGTCCAAGTGCCTGATGGTGTGGACTTTGGAACAAAAGAGGAACCAAAAATCGCTACACTCTTATTTGTAGTGGCTTTAAAAAGAGAACATCAGTTAGCTGTGCTCCAAGATTTAGCCTTTTTCTGTTCAGACATCGACCAAGTAATGGCACTCAGTGATGCGGAAACCATTGAAGAAGTCCAAATGATTTTTGAACATGGAGATATATAACCAATGTTCTCAGTAAAAAAGCTGCCTTGCATCAAGTAATAACTTCAACCAAGTGAAAAATAGGAGACGGTGACAAGATTTTTGTCACCGCTCCTATTATTTTTGTGTTTTAATAGCTCTTTTTTATATAGATAGCGCCCATACCTATGAATAATAGAACGATACTCCATGTACCAAGTGTCAAGATACCATTCATGAAAGTAACCTGTTCTGAAGCTAGTGGCGAGAACATATCTCCTCCTACGATCACATTTTGAAAATCAACATAAGAAGTTGGCAAGTAATGACTGATTGATTCTATCCATTCAATCGAAGAAAACAAGCGATACTCTGCTAAGAAAAGACAAAGAAGTGTACCTAAAAGATTGACTAGAGAATGTTCAAATAAAGCAGATAGAAGAAAACTGATAGTACTTAAAAAGAGTACCCACAACAACAGGAACAGAAAACTCTGGAAAAGATACGCATACATCGGAAGGATTCGTATCTCCTGACCAATGATCGTTCCTACAGGATAACGGAAGTCGCCCAAACCATTTTTGATTACTACTAGTATAGAGACGAACAAAAATGGAATCACGAGACTTAGCATAGCTGCACCATAATAAACGGTGAAACGGATGCTATGTTTCTTTACCATACTATCCGGTAATAGATTGACTAGAGAGATTACCTGCTTTCTTTTTTCATAAGAGATGATCGAGGAAAGAAACAAGGCGGTTATACATAAAATCAAAAAACTAGAAATTATTCCTGAAAAAATATTTTCGTAGTAATTCGCTAAAGGGAGATGCGCTGGCAAGTCAAAAATAGAATATCTTTGGATCTGATGTTCTTTCATATAACGGAGCAACTCGACACGTTTTTGTTGTTCAATGATTGTAATTCCTTGTCTTTGACCAGAAATCAGTCGATCCAGTATATCTTTTTCATAATGATAAGTTGCTTCGACCATTTCCTGGACGTTCTCTGTGTTTTTTGCATGTAAGATTGCTTCGATCAGTTTGTTGCTTTTCTCTAAACTTTCCACAAATTCTTTCTCATTCTCATCTTCTTTCAACGTTTCAATCAAAGTTTGCGTCTCTTCATAGTTATGATTCAGTTCATCGAATTCTGTATAAGCAAGTTCATAATCAAAAAAAGTGGGAATGCAAAGAGCACGATCAACAATAGAGGAAATAAAAAGTTTACTTTGTTTTTTAGTAAGAGATTGCGTTCAAATGTAAATAAAGTCATAGTTACACCTCATACAATTTACGATAAATAGCTAAAATCTCTTCCATATTTGAGGATTCTGTGACGATTTCTCCATTTTTTAGAAAACATGCTTTAGAACAAATCGATTGGATATTCGCGATAGCGTGGGAAGAAAGAAGAATCGTCTTCCCCTCTTTCTGCCATTGTCTGATCAGCCTATTCAAGATATCAATACTTCCTGGGTCTAACCCGTTCAACGGTTCATCGAATAACATGACAGATGAATCACTGATCAAGTAAGCAGCAAGCAAGACATGTTGTTTCATTCCTAGAGACATTTTTCCAATCGGCAAAGTAAGGTACTCAGTCATCTTCAATCGTTGGAAAACAGTTTGGTATTCTACTTTGCTCTGCCAATAGTATTTGATCAAAGTCAAATAATCAACAGCCGTTAGATAGTCGGATAACTGATTCGTTGATTCTAGAAAAAAGAAAGACCGGCGATAATCTGTATAAGCAGTAGGAGAGATGTTGTGAAGGGACAATTGATCATAAGTTGTTGGCAGCAGTTGGGCAATGCCATTCAGCAAAGTTGTTTTGCCAAATCCGTTCGGGGCAATCAAAGCAGCTACTTCTCCTGATTCTACTAAAAGATCCAATTGTCGAATCACACGTTTTTTACCACGTTTCATGTTCATGTTTTTGATCAGTAATGTCATAGATAGGCCTCCAATATAAATTTTAATATCATAATAAAACAAAAAATATCCAAATAAAATGCTGACAAAAGTTATTATTTACATATTATAAAAAAGTTAAAATAACATGTTTATTTAAAAGTAAAGTTTGCTGATCCCGAAATTTTTTTATTTTGCTGATATCCTCAAACCTTGGGCACAAAATTTCGTGCCAAAGTACGACTATTTCTCTTTTTAGTAAGCGGATACAATTAGAGTATCAAAAGGAGAGAGGAAGAGACAAAATGGAACGGACGATTCCCAAAAACAACATTTCGCTAAAAGCGAGGGTACAAAAATTAGGCAGTACCTTATCAAGCATGGTCATGCCAAACATTGGAGCACTGATTGCTTGGGGTGTGTTAACGGCTTTATTTATCCCAGATGGTTATTTGCCAAATGAAGCTTTCGCTACCATGGTAAGCCCGATGCTAACTTATCTGATTCCTTTATTGATCGGCTATACTGGCGGAAAAGTAATTGCTGGTGACCGCGGATCAGTTGTGGGAGCAATTGCAACGATGGGTGTGATTGTCGGAACAGATATTCCAATGATGCTAGGTGCGATGATCATGGGACCTCTTGGTGGATATGCCATCAAGAAATTTGATCAGCTGTTCCAAAAACGGATCAAATCCGGTTTTGAAATGTTGGTCAATAATTTTTCAGCAGGTCTTATCGGTTTTGGATTAGCGTTATTAGGTTTTTCTGCGATTGGTCCAGTTGTCGATGCATTGACTCAAGCAATGGCAAAAGGTGTAGAGATCATTTTATCTGCCCATTTGATTCCATTGACAAGTATTTTTATTGAACCAGCAAAAATCTTATTTTTGAATAATGCAATCAACCATGGGATTTTGACACCATTGGGAACTGAACAAGTAGCAGATGCAGGAAAATCTATTCTATTCTTGCTTGAAGCAAATCCTGGTCCAGGACTTGGCGTATTACTTGCTTTTACTTTGTTTGGCAAAGGAGCAGCAAAATCTTCAGCACCAGGTGCCATGATTATCCACTTTTTAGGTGGGATTCATGAAATCTATTTTCCTTACGTCATGATGAAACCGTTATTATTCTTATCAGTTATAGGCGGAGGAATGTCAGGAAGTTTCATTTTCCAATTGATGGATGCTGGACTAAGAGCGCCAGCTTCTCCAGGGTCGATCATTGCGATTCTAGCAATGACACCGTTCAATTCTTACCTTCCTGTTATTTTGGGCGTGATTGTTGCCGCAGCTGTTTCATTCGGTATTTCTGCAGTGATTTTGAAAGCGGACGCGAAAGATACAAATGAAGACTTTGAAAAGTCTGTGCAAGAGACAAAAGCAGCTAAACAAGCATCTAAAGGTGCCCAAGGTATTCCTCAAGGAACTGCGCTATCTGGCGTACAAAAAATCATTTTTGCTTGTGATGCAGGGATGGGATCAAGTGCGATGGGCGCTTCGATCTTGAGAAAAAAAGTACAGGAAGCAGACTTGCCTCAAACGGTGACTAACCAAGCAATCAGCCAACTGACAGATGACTCGAATACATTGATCGTTACTCAGGTCGAACTACAAGAAAGAGCAAAACAAAAAGCACCGAACGCGCGTTTTGTCTCAGTAGAAAACTTTTTGAATTCACCTCGATATGATGAAATCATTCAAGAATTGAGCAGCAAACAGGAACCATCAGCTTCTGAAACTAAGAACGAGCCAACAGAAGAGTTTCTTTCAGCAAACATCAAACAAATCAAAGAGATCCTACTTGTTCACGATGATCGTTCGGGATCAGCAACAATGGGGATGACCGTGCTCAAAGATATATTAGACAAGAACCATTTAACTATCCCGTTACGAAAAGTCAACATCCAGGAGTTAAAAGGGGAACCTGATTCACTGATCGTAGCCAAAGAGAGTTTAGCAGAAAAAGCACGGATGGCTGCACCGCAATCCATTCATTTATCGGTTAATAGCATGGTCAACCCACAAAAATTTGAATCAATTGCACAATATTTGAAACAGACAGCTTAAGGGAGGAAAACAGCATGCAAAGTTTGCCATTCGACATGATCGAACTCAATCGATCATTTAAAACCAAAGAAGAAGCGATCCGCTATTGCGGTCAAAAGCTTGTAGAAGCAGGATGCGTTGATGAGGAATATATCGATGCCATGGTAGAAAGAGACAACATGTTATCTGTTTACATGGGGAATTTTATCGCGATTCCTCATGGAACAGATGAAGCAAAAAAATATGTGAAAAAATCCGGCATTTGTGTCGTACAGGTGCCAGACGGTGTCAATTTTGGTACGGAAGAAGAAGAAAAGATTGCGACTGTTTTGTTCGGTATAGCAGGAGTCGGCGATGAGCATCTGCAACTTGTACAGCAAATCGCACTTTATTGCAGTGATATGGACAATGTTGTCCAACTAGCAGACGCGCTCAGCAAAGAAGAAGTAACGGAAAATCTAGCAATTGCTTAAGGAGAGAGAAAAATGAGAGCAGTACATTTTGGTGCAGGAAATATCGGTCGAGGATTTATTGGAGAAATTTTGGCAGCTAATGGATTTGAGATTACTTTCGTAGATGTGAATCACACGATCGTTGATGCTTTAAATGAAAGAAAAGAATACGAAATCGAATTAGCAGATGAATCAAAAGAAAGAATCACTGTAAAAAATGTCAAAGGAATCAACAATCAAACAAATCCAGAAAAAGTAATCCAAGAAATCGCTGAAGCAGATTTAGTTACTACCGCCATTGGCCCGAATATCTTACCTTTTATTGCCGAGTTGATTGCAAAAGGGATCCAAGAAAGAGAAATGGAAGGAAACACAACACCTTTAGATATCATTGCCTGTGAAAACATGATTGGCGGTTCAGCATTTCTAGAAAAAGAAGTGTATAAATATCTTCCAGAAACATCATTTACTGACAAATATATCGGCTTTCCAAATGCAGCAGTCGATCGAATCGTCCCATTACAACACCATGAAGATCCTTTATTCGTCCAAGTAGAACCTTTCAAGGAATGGGTCATTGACGATAGCCAAAGAAAAAATAAAGAAATCCAATTAAAAGGGGTTTTATATGTAGATGATCTAGAACCATATATCGAACGCAAATTATTTAGTGTCAATACTGGTCATGCGACTGTCGCTTATACAGGTGCCTTGTTAGGTTACCAGACCATTGATGAAGCAATGCAAGATGCGTTAGTTGTGGCACAATTAAAATCAGTTCTGCAGGAAACAGGAAGTTTGCTGATTGCCAAATGGGGGTTTGATGCAGAGCAGCATCATGCGTATATTGAAAAAATCATCCATCGCTTCCAAAACAAATATATCTCTGATGCGATCACACGTGTCGCTCGGACACCATTACGTAAGCTAGGTTATCAAGAACGGTTTACACGGCCAGTGAGAGAACTGCAAGAACATAACTTGACTTGTCCACATTTGACGGCAACAATGGGTATTATTTTTAATTACTATGATCCTGAAGATGAACAAAGCCGTCAACTGCATGAAATGAAGATCCATGAAAACTTGGAACAATTGATCCAAGAAGTCACAGGAATCAATGATCCGAAAACAATTGGGAATATCAAGCAAAACGTGAACCGTTATGCCAAGCAAGTCGCTTAAAATAGGATACGAAAAAGGGAAATGTGACGCAACTTTTGTCACATTCCCCTTTTTCGAATAACTAGGCTGTTTGTCCTTCAAGATAGGGCAGGTCCAACTCTTTACCGTAACGTTGTTCTAAAGCTAGGCGGATCAAGCGAGCTGCTAATTTCTCATTTCTTGCAAGGATAGGTCCGTGGAAATAAGAACCGAAGACATTTCGGTAAATGACACCTTCGGATTGATCTTCCCCATTGTTTCCTTGACCTTGTACCACTTTCCCCAAAGGTCGTTCACCTTCACCTAAGAAAGTCCGACCATTGTGGTTTTCAAATCCATAATAAGTTTCATTGAATTCTTCATTATGGATGACAATGTCACCGATAAACCGGTTATTTTCCTGACTTAATGTGTAGTGATCCAGTGCACTGATACCTTGGATCTTTTCTCCGTTGGCTCCCATGTAGTAGTGACCTAGCAATTGATAACCACCGCAAATGGCTAACATGACACCATCATTTTCGATATAGTTGATCAAAGAATCTTTCTTTTTCTGGATGTCTTTTGAAATGATCAGTTGCTCAAAGTCTTGACCACCGCCAAAGAAAACCAGGTCATATTTATCAGCATCAAAAGGTTCATGTATACTAACGATCTCCGTATGGCAAGAAACCCCCATTTTTTCTGCTACATATTTCAACATCAAAAGGTTTCCGTTATCGCCATATGTGTTCATCAAATTTCCATAAAGGTGGGCGATATTGAGTTCATAATTAGCCACGATTCATTCCTCCTTTGATAAATCCTTGAGCCGCTAGTTCTTTACGCAGCTGCAATACAGCAGTGTAAGTAGCTAAGATATAGACATGTTCAGTTGGCAATTCTTTGATTTTTTCGATTACTTCTGGTAATTCTTTTGTTTCTGTCAATTTATTTTCTGGAATCCCGGCAACTTTCAGACGTAAAGTCATATCTGTATGACGGTCTCCTCCAGAAATAACGGCTGGGATATCCATATCGGCAAAGTTTTCAAAATTACCATCCCAAATCCAGCTGACATCGATTCCGTCTGCGTAATTGGCATTCAATAAAGCCACTAAAGAAAATGGATAAGGAGCTAGACCAATCATATCGATTACTTGATTGATACCTACAGGATTTTTGACAAGTACTAATGTACATTTTTTTCCATTGATATTGATGACTTCTTGTCGGCCGAACACTTTCTCGTCATATCCTAACCCTTGTTTGATTTTATCAGGATCGACATTGAAGTACTCCGCCACTGCAGTAGCTGCTAAAGCGTTGTAGACGTTATACATACCACCAACTTCGATTCCATATTCATGACCATCGATCACAAAATCTGCTGAAACATTGTCCATCCGTACCATATCAGTCAATCGGTAATCCAGTTCAGGTCGTTTGAAGTCACAATTTGGACAGTAATATTTTCCTAAGTTTGCATAAGTGATCATTTTATAATGCAGGATGTGATGACAATTTGGACACAAGACACCGTCTGTATTGTAATGCGCCATTTGTTCACGATCTTCTTCATGGTCAAAGCCATAATATTTTCTAGGATTAACTGTTTCGATCGAATTGAAGATCGGTGAATCACCGTTACTGATAATCGTTGCATTTGGTGACTTTGCAGCACCGTCTACAATCATTTTATAGGTCGTATAAATTTCTCCATACCGATCCATTTGATCACGGAAAATATTTGTAAATAAAAATAGTTCTGGTTTCATATATTCTGTGACTTTGCTCAAACTTGCTTCATCTATTTCTAGGACAGCAAATTTTTTCTGTCCTTTTTTTGGTTTTGCCTGCAAGAAAGTCGATACAATTCCCTGTACCATATTCGCACCAGTAGGGTTGGTTAGAACTTCATCGAATTGCTGGCGCAAAATATTGACTGTTAAAGCGGTAGTCAATGTTTTACCGTTTGTTCCGGTAACAACGACGACTTGGTAGTCTTTTGCCAAGCTATCTAGTATATGTGGATCGACTTTCAGCGCTAGTTTACCTGGTAAACTTGATCCGCCTTTAAAAAAAGTTTTTAATGCCCATTGCGACGTTTTCCCAACTGCAATCGCAAAATGACTGCGTATTCCCATTATGTAACCTCCAAAAACGATTTGCTGACGAATAAATTCAACTAATCATACCATATGTTGAAAAAAAGGTTAAATTGCTTTTCTTATTCTTAAGAAAAGGTTACGGCTGAAAGTGCATGAAATCGGACAAAACCGCATGATTTAACAAAAAAACAGCTTGAAACAAAATGATTGTTTCAAGCTGCTGTGATTTTATTACTCCTCATCGGTCTTTTCATTATTAACCAATAATGATTTTCTCACTTGGATATTCATAGCCCAGATCTCGGGTTTCTTTTGGTACGAACAGCATCAATGTATACAGCATTCCAATCCGCCCAATAAACATCAGGGCAGCAATCGTAATTTTCCCTACAACAGACAAGTCGCCGGTAATTCCTAAGGACAAACCAGTTGTTCCAAAAGCAGAAGTTACTTCGACGATGATCGAGATCAGTGTTTGTTCCTCTGTAGCAGATAAAAAAACGATACAAAAGAAACACATACCAAGAGAAAGCATAAAGACAACGACTGACTTTCGCACATCATCTTGTTCGATTCTTCGTCCAAAAATATTGATATTATCCTCACTCTTGAGGAAGGAGTATAGATACAAACCGATGATCGCTACAGTAGTTGTTCGAATCCCGCCTCCTACAGAACTAGGACTGCATCCGATAAACATCAGTAAAGAAAAAATAATCAGTGTCGTAATCTGAAAATCACTCAAATCGTGAATCTGGAGACCGGCATTACGAGTCGTGATCGAATAAAACATCGAATTGATCCATTTGACACTCATACTGGAATCTTGGAATAAATGGTCCTTTTCCAATAGATAAATTAAGATAGTTCCCGAAACGAACAAGATGACAAAAGCCAACACAGCTAATTTGGTAAACAAGGAAAAACGAAATGGAAGCTTTGCACTGGAACGTTTATATAACAGCCACTCCCGGCACTCCATCAATACAGGAAAACCAATTCCGCCGACAAAAATCAAAAACATGATCAGAATCAAGAAAAAATAGTCATGTGCAAAGGGCTTGATGGAATCCCCAGTGACGTCAAATCCAGAGTTCGTGACAGCCGATACCGCCTGATAAAAACCATAAAAAACGGCATCACGCCAACGATCAAAATAGCCTCTGTAATAAAAATAAATAGAAAAGAATGTCCCAAAAAGTAATTGAAACCAGATTAAAATAGCAAAAGTGATCCGAATCAGTCGGACGATACCAGACAAACGCGGTTGATTCATATCCGTCATGATCAGCTGCCGCTGTTTCAATGTGATTCGTCGTTTAGAAAAAATGACAAAAGCAGTAGAAATCATCATGATCCCCAAACCACCAACTTGAAATAATATTTCCAGCAGTATAATGCCGTTATCATTGAACACAGAATTGATATCAAAAGTCGATAGTCCAGTCACACTCACTGTACTGATTGCCATGAACAGCATGTCCACAAAAGAAACATGGCTATCTGGTTCGCGAAAAATCGGCAGATAAAATAGAACGAGTGATAAGACCGTCATCAATATATAATAAAAAACGATGATTTGGATCGATGAGAAATGATTGGCAGCAAACTTTTGTCCTCGCCGCTGCAGCCTTTGAAAGAATAAATCAACATGCACAGTACTATCCTCCTGACAATAGTCGTTTCTACCAGTATACAAGGGGAATCAGGAATACTCAAAGAAATTATTGAACAGATAACAATACAGCTTTCGATTAAAATAGAAATGGCTTATAATAAAGCAAATCCTAGAAAAAAGAAGGAGGAGGAATAACAAATTGATCAATGCCCAACAAATCGTAGAAAAAATGAAAAATCAAAAAATAAATTATGATACAGTTCTGAAAAAAATGATCATGCAATGGGAGAAAGAAGAAGTAAAGCCTAAGATATTAATACATACATGCTGTGCTCCTTGCAGTACGCACACATTGGAATTCATGTCTCAGTATGCAGATATCACGTTATTTTTTTCAAATTCGAATATCCATCCTAAAAGTGAGTATTTGCGGAGATTACATGAACAAAAACGATTTGTAGACCAATTTAATGAGAAAACTGACCATCATGTAGCGCTGATTGTTGATGAATACCGTCCAAGTGAATTCACCAAAATGGTTTTAACCAACCATCTTGAAGACGAAAAAGAAGGTGGTGCTCGCTGTAGTGCATGCTTCAATACGCGATTAGATCTTGTTGCGCAAAAAGCGCAAGAACTAGGATACGATTATTTTGGAAGTGCCCTGACGATCTCACCAAAGAAAAATGCAGCCTTGATCAATCAAATCGGAATGGATATCCAAAAGATTTACGGGACACGATATTTGCCAAGTGATTTCAAGAAAAACAAAGGCTATGAACGCTCTTTGCAAATGTGCAAAGAGTATGATATCTATCGCCAATGTTATTGTGGTTGCGTGTTCGCTGCCAAGCAGCAAGGATGTGATCTGAAAAAAATCAATCGGGAAGCAAAAGCTTACTTAAAAACATCGACCGTAGTTTTGGATGAAAATTAAAGAAATCTTTCGGAAAAACGTAAGAAAAAAATAAAGAATTTATGATAGAAATAAGGTAGACTGTATAATTTGTCCGTAGTAAAGTAAGGAAACAAGAATAAATTTCAATGAAGGAAGAGATAAGATGCGAAAAGTAGCACCTATTTTGAAGCCAATCGCTGTATTAACAATCTCGACGATTGTCGCGACTACTACAGGTATTGTGAATAGTTCCAGCTACCGTGCACCAAGTTCAAGTTCTAGTACTGTAGAAGAAACAACACCAACTACTTCAGTCTCGACATCTGAACCAACAACAACGGAAAGTTTGAATGAAACCACTACGACAAGTACATGGGACGATACAACAACTAGTTCGTCGTATGATGAGACATATACAACTGACAGCTCAAGCGAAACAAGTAATACGGTACCAGATGGCACTCCATCGGATTCAACCAATCCAAGTACAAGTCCGGATACAAGTGCTAGCTCCGAAACGATACCAAGCAGTACGACTGTAGATGATAACACGCAAAATGATGATGCAGCACGTACAGCACAGCAAAACCAAGATTCAGGAAATACCCAAGCGTATAACCAGCAAGCAGGTGATTCTCAATGACATTTTTACTAGACCTTATCAACGGGGTGCATAAATTCCTTGGCTATTTAGACATCAGTCCTAAATATCTTAACCGTGGATATACGATTTTAAGTGTGATTCCCACGCTTTATTTATTGAGAATTGTTTATGGACTTTGGCAAAACCAAAACTATCTTCAATTTTTCTTATATGGACTTGCATTTCTAGTGCTTGTTTATTTTACTGTTTTAAATGTATTTTATTACTTTTTAGATAAAAACACGAAAGCCGATGTCACGCAGCTTTTTGTGAAGTATTTGCCTGATGAAGCGTTCAACATCCAGACAGAAGAAACGATCAATAATGGAAATTCGATCGATAAAGTGAATACACAAGAGGTCATGGTTTCGTATGACGAAGATTACCAATTGAAATTAGCCGAGAATATGCGGTATTTGATTGGAAATGGTGAGATCAAAACAAATGAACTCGGTCGCATGGATGGATTTTTGGTCGACAGAAATACATTGTATCCTTATTACTATGTCAAGAAAACAGGTGAGAAAGAGTATGTTCTAAATATTGGACGAAGCTACTCGGACATGGAAAAAGTAGGGACCATTCGACTGAGCTCAACAGAAGACACATTGGAACCTGTCGGATTGTTCATCGTTGGCGGTGATTTTGTCAAAGACGGGTTGCGTTATCATGAGCCTTATCGCCTGAAATTAATTGCAAAAAAAGCACAATCACAAGAAGAACAAGTTGTTTATAGTCGGAGCCAAAGAAGAAGACATTCATAAGGGGATGTGACATGACTTTTGTCATGCCCCTTTTTTATATAACGAGAAAAATAGAACGAACACGTCACTTATTCTTTCCTTTCATTTATAAACATTGTAGAATAAAGAGAGTACAACGAAATATCGTAAAAAAATGTAATAAATAACGAGGAAATATAAGTAGGAGGTAAGCTGTGAAAGAATTTTTGAAAAATTGGGGGATTCTGATCCTTGTATTAGCGGCTATTTTATTAGCTAGAGTGTACGTGTTTACACCAGTCACTGTAAACGGACATTCGATGGACCCTACATTAAGTGATGGACAACGACTGATTTCATCTAAAATCTCGAACTATGAACGAATGGACATTATTACTACGAAGGAACCAGGGGATGAAGAACGAATGATCGTTAAACGAATCATTGGTATGCCTGGGGACACAGTCAAGATGGAAAATGACCAGTTGACCATTAATGGCAAAAAGTATGATGAGCCTTATCTAGATAAGTTCAAAAAAGAATTTTCAAAAGATAAGTTACAAGGAGAGTATGCTTATAGTTCAGGGTTCCAAGCACAAGCAGAAAGTGCCTCTACCTTTACGAGCGATTTTGAATATACTGTGCCGAAAGGAAAGTATCTTGTTCTGGGGGATAACCGTTTGATTTCAAAAGACAGCCGAATGTTTGGGTTAGTCGACAAAGATATGATCCAAGGCAAAGTTGTTTTCCGCTACTGGCCTCTTTCAGAAATCAAAATCATTTGATGAAAAAATAAAAAGAAGAGGTTGTGACAGAAGTGGTCAGCTTCAAGAAATAAGAAGCTGCTTTTGGAACACCGTTTAAACGAAAAAAGAAGCTGTGACATATTTTTGTCACAGCTTCTTTTTAATCTTTTTGGCTGATGGATAAGAAAAGCGACGCATGTTTATTCATGAATAGCTTTTCTCCACGATGAAAAGTATGACTAGCAGTAGAGACAAAGCCAGTTTTTTTCAATCGATCGTTCAATTCTTCTTGGGTAAAACCATTATGGACTTTCGGATGACTGATTTGTTCATTCTTGTCAAAATCTACAATAATCAGTTGACCGCCAGGAGCTAAAAGTTCGTAAAGTTTCATGAGAATAGTCTCTGTATCGGGAATGTGCAAAAGTACGAGTGATAGAAGGGGACAGCAGGAAATTCGACAGAGGCATCAGCGTGGATCGTGCGGACATTTTTCAGATCTGCTGCTTGGATCTTTTCTTCTGCCATTTTCAACATAGTTTCTGAAGCATCGGCAATGATCAGTTCTTTGAATCTTTCCGCAAGCGGTAAACTCACAAGCCCAGTTCCGCCTCCATAATCCAGCAGGACTTTTTGGTGGCTGTCGCGCGGTAGATAAGTAGTTAGTTCTTCGCGAATAATTTTGGCTAATGCTTGACGGTCAGGGGAATCATAATGGTTAGCGATGGAATCAAAAATATTTTTTGTCATCAAATAGCTCCTTACATAAAACTTTGGAATTTTAACTTATTATAGCACGTGAAAAGAAAGAAAACATGCTATACTCAATTCAAAAAGAAAGTATTTAGCGGATGTACTTATTTTTATAACTCCTAAGAATTTTCAAGGACAGAAATTTTTCCAGAAAGATGAGAGAAATGGATCGCCTTATTTAGTTCCTGTCAAAAAGTTGGAACAAAAGTAAGCAAGGGATTTGAACGATAATCTGTGCTTGATGAAAATTCTCACTGTAAAAAATGTTGAAAATCAAGTATAATACCATAGGAACAAACTGGAAGGTGAAAAAGAGCATGGCACAACTATTTTTTAAGTATGGCGCAATGAATAGCGGCAAGACGATCGAGATCCTAAAAGTCGCTCATAATTATGAAGAACAAAACAAACCAGTTGTCTTGATGACAAGCGGTATTGATACGAGAGATGGTTTAGGCGTTGTTTCAAGCCGAATCGGACTGAAACGTGAAGCAATGCCGATATTTGAAGAAACAGACGTATTTGACGTGATTCAGAACATGGAAAGCAAACCCTATTGTGTGCTGATCGATGAAGCGCAGTTCTTAAAAAAGAAACATGTCATTGCTTTTACGAGAATCGTGGATGAATTGGATATTCCGGTTATGGCGTTTGGTTTGAAAAATGATTTTCGAAACGAGTTATTTGAAGGATCAAAATATTTATTGCTTTACGCAGACAAGATTGAAGAAATGAAAACGATCTGTTGGTTCTGCCACAAAAAAGCAATCATGAATTTACATTATATTGATGGGAAACCTGTTTATGAAGGCGATCAAGTGCAAATTGGCGGAAATGAAGCTTATTACCCCGTTTGTCGAAAACATTACTTTCATCCATCAATGATTACAGAAGGAGAATAAGCATGTACGATCAATTACAATCAATTGAAGACCGTTATGAAGAGCTTGGAGAACTTTTAAGCGACCCAGAAGTGATTTCTGATACAAAGCGCTTTATGCAGCTTTCAAAAGAAGAAGCAAACACGCGCGAAACAGTCGAAGTTTATCGTCGTTATAAAGAAGTAGTACAAGGAATCACCGATACAGAAGAACTGCTTGGTGAAAAACTGGATGATGAAATGGCTGAATTAGCAAAAGAAGAATTATCTGAGTTAAAAAAAGAAAAAGAAGTCTTAGAAGAAAAAATCAAGATCCTGCTTTTACCAAAAGATCCAAATGACGATAAAAATATCATCATGGAAATCCGTGGAGCAGCAGGTGGAGACGAAGCAGCCTTATTCGCGGGTGATCTTTTCAATATGTACCAAAAGTATGCTGAAGCGCAAGGTTGGAAAACAGAAGTGATGGAAGCGAACGTTACCGGAATCGGTGGATACAAAGAAGTGATCATGATGATTACCGGAGAGAATGTTTATTCGAAATTAAAATATGAAAGTGGTGCACACCGTGTCCAACGTGTTCCTTCAACTGAATCGCAAGGGCGTATCCATACTTCCACAGCAACAGTTGTCGTGATGCCAGAAGCTGAAGAAGTAGAGATCGATATTGAAGACAAAGATATCCGCACAGATATCTATCATGCTTCAGGTGCTGGCGGACAGCACGTCAATAAAACAGCATCTGCTGTACGTTTGACTCACTTACCAACAGGGATCGTCGTTGCTATGCAGGATGAACGTTCTCAGATCAAGAACCGTGAAAAAGCAATGAAAATCTTGCGTGCTCGTGTGTATGATAAGATCCAACAAGAAGCACAAAGTGAATATGATGCCAATCGAAAATCAGCAGTCGGAACTGGGGATCGTTCAGAACGGATTCGGACATATAATTTCCCGCAAAATCGCGTGACTGATCACCGTATCGGATTAACTATCCAAAAATTAGATCAGATTTTAGCAGGGAAATTAGATGAAATCGTTGATGCATTGATCATGTATGATCAAACATCAAAACTGGAAGCTATGCAAAATGGGTAAAATGACCTATCGAGAAGTCCTGTCACGGGCTTCTTCTTTTTTAGAGGATCATGGAAAAGAAGCATACAGTATCCAATTTTTATTTTTGGAACGGAAACAATGGAAAAAACTTGATTGGCTCCTTCATATGAACGAAGAGATTTCAGAAGAAGAACAACAGTTGATCGAAACAGATCTGCGACTTCTGCTTGCAGATCATCCGCCTCAGTATTTGCTAGGATATGCAGATTTTTATGATCATCGGTTGAAGGTAACCGAAGCAACACTGATTCCTCGACCAGAAACAGAAGAGTTAGTGGAGTGGTGTTTAGACGAGACGCCTGATGTACCATTGGAAGTGATAGATATTGGGACAGGTACTGGGGCGATTGCTATTAGTTTGAAAGCAGCAAGAAAAAATTGGCATGTATCTGCCGTAGATCTTTCTGAAGAAGCGTTAGAAGTCGCGAAAGAAAATGCTCAGCACGAAGGAACGAAAATCAGTTTTTACCATGGGAATACATTGGAACCAGTACAGGATCGGCGATTTGATGTGATTATTTCTAATCCGCCGTACATCAGTCGGAATGAATGGGAACTGATGGATGAAAGTGTCCGGTCATTCGAACCTAAGATGGCCCTTTTTGCGGAGAACGATGGATTAGCTGTTTATGAAAAAATAGCAGTTGAAGCACCAAGCGTACTAAAACCAAATGGAACGATTTTTTTAGAAATCGGATTTCGCCAAGGTGAAGCAGTAAAAAAAATATTCCAGCAAGCATTTCCAGATAAAAAAGTAGCGATAAAAAAGGATCTTTTTGGTAATGAACGAATGATCCAAGTCTACAGTTGAAGTTGTGGATGAAAAAATTTTTATTTGTTTTTTTATTATAAAAAAACACTAATTTGACAATGATGTAAATGACTTTTTGGCTTATCAACAAGTTTGTCCACTATTGACAAATGGATTATCCACAGACAGTGGAAAACTTGAGGATAAAGTTGGATAAAACAAGAATGTATGAAAAAGGGGTTGTGGATAAACTGTGGAAACGAAACGTTATGATGAAACTGAATTAAAAGAGGCAGCCAAAGCACTGAAAGCAGGAGAACTTGTTGCTTTTCCTACTGAAACAGTGTATGGATTGGGCGCCAATGCTCTATTGCCCAATACTGTCAAGAAAGTGTTTTCTGTAAAAGGAAGACCTCAAGACAATCCATTGATCGTCCATGTCGCCTCTTTTGAACAAGTAAAAGAGTATGTGGACAACTTTCATCCAGAAACAGAGAAGATTGTGAAGAACTTCTGGCCTGGACCACTAACTTTGATATTTAAAATCAAAAAAGACACCTTGCCCTCAGTTGTAACAGGAGGATTATCCACAGCTGCATTTCGTATGCCGGATAACAAAAAAACACTAGAAGTAATCGAACTTTCAGGGGTTCCGCTTGTCGGTCCAAGTGCAAATACGTCGGGAAAACCAAGTCCGACAACTGCAGATCATGTATTCCATGATCTACAAGGAAAAATTACCGGGATCATTGAGGATGGAGCTACGCGAATTGGTGTAGAATCCACTGTTCTTGATTTAAGTAATCCAACAGCCATGCCTATGATCTTACGACCAGGTGCAGTAACGAAAGAACAAATCGAAGCAGTCATCGGATCTCCTGTTGCTGTTGATCAGCATCTTGTAAAAGAAAATGAAACACCAAAAGCGCCTGGGATGAAATACAAACACTACTCACCCGATACACGTGTTCTGATGGTCAGAGATAGCGATTGGTCAATTGCAGTTCAATGGGCAAAAAATAAGAAGATCCGTGCAGGTGTCATAGCAAGCCCCGAAATTGCGGATCAAGTGCGGACAGATACTGCAGCTGTTTATATGTATAACGACAACTCAGTAGAAGCGGCGGCTAAAGGATTGTTTGCAGGTCTAAGAGGATTAGATGAACCAACACTTGGATTAGATTTGATTTTTGTACAAGTATATCCAGAAACTGGATTGGGGAATGCTTATATGAATCGCTTGAAAAAAGCAGCTGGGCAAAATTATTTTGAAAAATGATCAATTGGTTATTGCCGCATTCTTTTAGTATGATACAATGCTATCAAGTAAATCTTCTATCAGTGAACGAAAAACGAAGTGTAAATAGAAGAGATACGAATATTTGGCAATTTGTTTTTGATGGGAAAAATAAAATTGTAGGAAAATAAAAAGGAGCTGTTGTTTGTGGTAGATTACAAAACGTTTGACCCTGATCTTTGGGCTGCGATCGCCAAAGAAGAAGAAAGACAAGAACATAATTTGGAGCTGATTGCCTCTGAAAACTTTGTCTCCGAAGCAGTGATGGCTGCGCAAGGAAGTATTTTGACAAATAAATACGCAGAAGGTTATCCAGGGCATCGCTATTATGGTGGATGTGAATTTGTCGACATCGTTGAAAATTTAGCGATTGACCGTGCAAAAGAATTATTCGGAGCAAAATTTGCGAACGTCCAACCTCACTCCGGCTCTCAAGCCAACACGGCTGCTTATCTCGCTTTGGTAGAACCAGGGGACACGATCTTAGGAATGGATCTTTCCGCAGGCGGACATCTAACACATGGATCACCAGTCAACTTCAGTGGCAAAACCTATCACTTTGTTGCTTACGGTGTTGATCCGACAACAGAAGTTATTGATTATAATGTGGTACGTATTTTAGCTAGAAAACATCAACCAAAATTGATTGTAGCAGGTGCCAGTGCTTATGGACGAACGATCGATTTTGCGAAATTCAGAGAAATCGCAGATGAAGTAGGCGCAAAACTGATGGTAGATATGGCACATATCGCAGGATTAGTAGCAGCAGGACTTCATCCTAATCCAGTTCCTTATGCAGATATCACAACGACTACCACTCACAAAACATTGCGCGGACCTCGAGGCGGCATGATTTTGACAAACGATGAAGCATTAGCGAAAAAAATCAATAGTGCGGTCTTCCCAGGTATTCAAGGCGGACCTCTAGAGCATGTGATTGCTGGGAAGGCAGCGGCATTCAAAGAAGCACTAGATCCTGCATTTAAAGAATATAGTGAACAAATCATTGCCAATGCAAAAGCAATGGTTAAAGTATTCAATCAAGCAATCGGAACAAGAGTCATTTCAGGAGCGACAGATAATCATCTGATGCTGATCGATGTTCGTGAGTTAGGTATAAATGGAAAAGAAGCAGAGAGTATTTTGGACAGTGTGAATATCACGGTAAATAAAAACTCGATTCCTTTTGAAACACTAAGTCCATTCAAAACAAGCGGCATCCGAATCGGTACACCAGCAATCACTACTCGCGGATTCAAAGAAGAAGATGCTGTAAAAGTGGCTGAATTAGTTGTCAAAGCATTACAAGCAAAAGGCGACAATGCTCAACTAGACGAAGTCAAAACAGGTGTACGCGAATTAACTGAAAAATTTCCATTGCACAAAAAATAAAAATTTAAATTCCATATAAAACAGAAAAGTTCAATGCTGGACTTTTCTGTTTATTTTTTTTGGAGAAAACGGATTCTTTGACAATATCGATGATGCTCTCTAGTATATGAGGTGTAATTTTAGTCTTCACATTAAATCTCAGGGAGGAAAAGTCATGACTGATCGTATCTCGTTAGAAAAGGAAGCCATAGCATTCAGTGATGCAAATGCACCTCATCCGCGAATCTATGAACTAGCACCGGAAGAAGGAAGAGCATTACTGGAAGAAGTACAAGGATCACCTGTGAACAAATATTCCGTTGATATTGAAGACTTGATGGTAGATACTGGCGAATGGGGAAAAATCAATATTCGTTTTGTACGACCAGAAGGAAATATAGATAAATTACCAGTTATTTTTTATATCCATGGAGCTGGTTGGGTCTTTGGCAGTGCTCAAACCCATGATAAATTGATCAGAGAACTTTCGGTCCGCACGAATTCTGTCGTTGTCTTTCCAGAATATAGTCGATCACCTGAAGCGAAATATCCAACAGCAATTGAACAAAATTATGCTGTGTTGCAACAGCTGAATAAATTAGCCAAGTCAAAAAATCTGGATCTCGAGAATCTAATTGTTGCAGGAGATTCAGTAGGTGGTAACATGGCTACAGTCATGACGATCTTAACAAAAGAACGAAAAGGGCTCCCAATATCTAAACAATTGCTGTATTATCCAGTTACCAACGCTGATTTTGATACAGATACCTATCATGAATTCGGAGAAAACTATTTTTTGACGAGAGATGGAATGAGATGGTTTTGGGATCAATATACGACGAATGAAGAAGAACGTGCTGAAATCACAGCTTCGCCTTTGAGAGCAGACCTGAATGAACTAAAAGATCTACCTCCAGCAATGATTTTGACAGGAGAAGCGGATGTATTAAGAGAGGAAGGCGAGGCTTATGCACGCAAACTTCGTGATGCAGGGGTTCCTGTTACACAAGTACGCTTCCAAGGAATCATCCATGATTTCGTCATGGTAAATGCTATGGATCAGACAAAGGCAGCGCGTGCAGCAATGGCATTATCTACTTCTTGGATCATGGAAAAAGAATAAGCTTTGCTTGTCAGCAGGAAAACTTCTTTTCAAAAAAGGATTTTCTTAGGAAAAATGGCGAGTTTGACTAGTCAATCACTTGATTTTGTTTTACAATTAAAAAGAAACGACAGAACAAAGGAGAGCTTAAAAAATGGGCAAATTTCAAGTGATCGATCATCCATTGATTCAACACAAACTAACTATTATTCGGGACAAAAACTGCGGAACAAAGGTTTTTCGTGAAGTAGTCGATGAAATCGCTATGTTGATGGCATATGAAGTATCACGGGATATGCCGTTGGAAGACATCGTGATCGAAACACCGATCACTGAAACAACACAAAAAACGTTGTCCGGTAAAAAAGTAGCGATTATTCCAATCTTGCGTGCAGGTATCGGAATGGTTGATGGTATCTTGGAATTGATTCCAGCTGCTAAAGTGGGCCATATCGGTCTTTATCGAGATGAAGAAACATTTGAGCCACATGAATATTTCGTCAAACTTCCAGAAGACATTGATGCACGTCAGTTGTTTGTAGTAGATCCAATGTTGGCAACAGGCGGATCAGCAATCATGGCAATCGATGCATTGAAAGAACGTGGCGCGTCGAACATCAAATTCGTTTGTTTGGTAGCAGCACCTGAGGGAGTAAAAGCTTTGCAAGAAGCGCATCCTGATATTGATATCTATACAGCTTCTCTAGATGAAAAATTGAATGAACATGGTTATATCGTTCCTGGACTAGGGGATGCGGGTGACCGTTTGTTTGGTACAAAATAAGTGAAAATGAAAAAGGATGTGACACAACTTTTGTCACATCCTTTTTGGTCATTTTTAATGTTTGAGGCAGAGCAGCTTTTTCACAGCTTTCGTTTGTATATAAAAAAACCATCCCAAAAATGCAGAGATGGTCAAATTCAAATCTTTTTAAGTTCTTTGTAGTTAACGATTACTACACCCTTGCTTTGCGTCATCAAGTTCGCATTTTCTGCAGTTTCATCAATCTCAACAACAGCGGAATTTTTCAATTGTTTTGAAATCGTTCCAGTTTGCGGCTTGCCGTGAATCGTGAACATTACGTGAGTATTGATCTTGAATTTTTCACCAATTTCCGATGGTACGATAGTTGTATCAAATTTTCCAAAAGTTGCCATTTTCATAAAACCTGCCTTTCACATCAATTATACCACGTTTTATGAAAAATATCATGAAATTAAACTAATTTTCCATCGAACTCTTTACAATCAGCCAAATAGAGTATATAATTTCTTTTGGATAAGGCCAGCTTAGCTCAGTTGGTAGAGCAACGCACTCGTAACGCGTAGGTCGTAGGTTCGATCCCTATAGCTGGCATAAAGCAAAAGACAGATACCCTGGTTGGGTATCTGTCTTTTTTCTTTATGTCTGTGTGATTTAAAAACCACTAAAAATGGCGTATAATTTGTGTATAGAATGTAGTGGGGAGAAAAATATTTCTGGGAGGAAATCGTGATGTCTAAAAGTGAAGAAATAGAAAACATGGTACTAAAATTATATGATCTCGTTTTAAATCCAGAGATCAATGAAAAGGAACGTATACTTCTGATAGAAGCAAAAACAGGCTTAGAAAAAGGTCAGTATTATCCTAAAGTCATGAATAATTTGGAACGTAGTTTACGTCCGTTAGCAATCAAGGGAGAATTGTCTAAACCAGTCTCACCGTTTTATATGGAGATATCAACAATAGGAAAATTTGAAAAAGAATTAGGTCGAGGAATGGCTTCGGCACCGATTACTTTTGGGCATTTATAAAAATGGATTATTCATCTCAATGAATTAAAAAGTAGCGTCAATCACAGAATACAGGCTAAGTTCGTTTATTTGAACAAAGTCTGTATTTTTTATAGATAAAGTCCATATAATTGTGTAAAAGATAAAAGGCCATGTAACAGCCCTTTTACGGTACAATGTTTTTAACCACAA